>Ga0210041_1000134_pt1 | contig 88893 bp, 84 predicted proteins | sample CryGeymeta201503_FD_183973 | JGI IMG/M metagenome (GOLD analysis project Ga0210041, IMG submission 183973) | Groundwater microbial communities from Crystal Geyser aquifers in Utah, USA - Crystal Geyser metaG 2015-03 (SPAdes) (version 2) | ecosystem: Environmental > Aquatic > Deep subsurface >... | reverse complement strand
ATCAGCATCAGCCAGGCCAGGGTGTAGACCAGCGTCAGCACGGCCAGCACGCCGCCCGCGCTGATGGTTGCCAGCGGCGCAATGATGATGTCCCAATCGGTCAGCACCAGCAAGTCGGCGGCAGCCATCAGCGCCAGTAAAAGCGCGGGCTGTTTCCAGCCGCTCAAAATGGGTGAGGCCGGGGCCTGCCGCCAGACGCTTTGGTTGAAGGCCGGGTAAAGCAGGGCGGCGATGCCCAGCCCCATGCCCGAACCGGTGAACAGGCGCAGGGTGTTGTTGGGCAGGTAAAAAGTTGGAATCCAATCCAGCCGCCCGGGGATGACGGATTTCATCAGGTAAAAATAGGAATTTGCCCCGTCGAAGGCGAAGGCGGCGGCGAAAACCGCCAGCGGAATCCAAACTTCGCGGCGCGGGAACCCGCTGCGCCGCGGATTCGTCCATTGCAGGAAAATCAGCCCCAGCACCGCGCCCAGGTACATTCCCGAACAGCGCGCGCACAACGGCGTTTGGCGGCCATCGTCAAAATGAAAAGAGCGCTCGTCAATGCGGTGGCAGACGGCGTAACCGAGCGCGTCGGCCTTGCCGAGCAGGCCGGGCGGCGTCAGCCACAGCCAGACGAGCAAAACCGTCAGCGCGGCGGCGGGAATGAGCAGGCGGGAAAGGGTTCGCATGGGGCAGATTATACCCGCCAGAATTGCGGTATGATACCGAAATACTGGCAACTCTGCGCCACAATGCTGGCGCTCTGACCTGTGAATGGAGAAAAAATGAGACTTTTTTTTGCGATTGTGTTCGCCACGCTGCTGATGGGCTGCGCCCCGGCGACGGAAATCGGTGCCACGCCTCGGCCGACCGACCCCGCGACGGCGACCGCCGCCTCCACTGAAACCCCCACCCCAAGCTTGACGCCCAGCCCAACGCTTTCGCTCACGCCCGACTATCCGCCCGCGGGCTACGGCCCCGATAATTTCCCCGCCAACATTGACCCGCTGACCGGGCTGAAGGTTGCCGACCCCAGCCTGTTGGAGCGCCGCCCGCTGCTGATAAAAATTTCCAACCTGCCGCGCAACGTGCGCCCGCAGTGGGGGCTGAACGCCGCCGATCAGGTGTTTGAATATTACACCGAAGAAGGCACCACCCGCTTCGCCGCGCTGTTTTACGGCCAGGACGCCGCTCAGGTTGGCCCGATTCGCTCGGCGCGCCTGGTTGACCATCACCTGATGACGATGTACAAGGCCAACTTCGCCTTTGGTTCGGCAGATTATCGCATACGCAATTTGCTCTACAACCAGGACTATTCTGACCGGCTGGTGATTGAAAGCGCCTGCCCGCCGATGTGCCGCTACGAGCCGAACGGCTTCAACTTCCTGATGGCGGACACCGCCACCCTGACGGATTGGATTAACGAAAAACGCGTCCCCGGTGGCAATGGCCGCCAAAATCTGGACGGCTTCGCCTTCAACTACCGGCTGCCCGCCACCGGAGAAAAAGCCGAAAAAATCTTCGTGCGTTTTTCCGCCGCCATCTATAACCGCTGGGACTATGACCCCACGACCGGCAAGTACATTCGCTTCGCCGAAACCGACAACGACCTGAATGGCAACAACGAAACCTACGCCCCGCTGACCGACCGCGTCACCGGCGACCCCATCCGCGCCGATAACGTCGTCGTGCTGTATATCACCCATCAATACTTCAGCCGCCACCCCGAAATTGTGGATATTGTCGTCAGCGGCCCCGGCAAAGCCTACCTCTTCCGCGACGGGCAGATGTTTGCGCTGACCTGGTATCGCAACGGTCTCGACCAGCGCTTCACCCTGGCCGACGCGCAGGGGAAGATTTTTCCGCTCAAGCCGGGCAATACCTGGTTTGAAGTCATCGGCGCCACCAGCGCCCTCAGTGGTGGCGCGCCCGACTGGCGCTTCACCTTTTCCATGCCGTAAGCATCCGCGTTAATGAAAGAACGATATAAAGATGCCGCAAACGATTCCGGCCACGCTGGCGCCATTTTTTCAGGAAGATGATGTATGACTCAGTAATCTGGAAGGCTTGTTCTAACCCCAATACTGTTTAGCTAGCGGTTTCGGAGTCCAACGTCTGGAGACTTTGGACTCCTTATCTAAACAGTATTGGTTTTAACCCTGGTATTGACTTCTCAATTTAAGCAGGCTAGAATGAGTTTGGGAACTTATTCACCTCAAAAGCGAGACTGTATGGAACGAAAATATACCCCCAGCGATGATTTTGGCTCGTTTCTTTCCACCGTACAACGCGCCGTCAACCAACCGCAAGGCGGCGACGCCTCCATGCGCATCATTCACAGCCTTTCACGCCGCAAACAAACCACCATGTCGCAAATGGTGACACTCGTCAAAGCCTCCTGGTCTGACTTCAATGACAGCCTGAAATACTTGCAGGCCGCCGGGCTGGTGCAAATTCAAGATGATAACGAAGGCGGCGTGCTGTTGCTGACCGACGAAGGCGCGCACTGGGCACAGACCATGAGCCTCGACTGGCCGGATGACGATCCGGAAGATGGAGACCGTTAATGGCGCTGGAATGGATCGTGGCCGGTATTTTTGGCGCGTTGATTGGCGCGGGCGAAATCGTCGCCCAGTTTCGAGATGAACCCGACGATGCCTTGATGACGTTTCCCGCACTCGGCTACATGCTCTTCAACGCGCTGGCCGCAGTCTTGGCACTGGCCGTCATCCGCGTTTTTGGATGGAATGTCGGCGTGCAAGACCCGATTTTGGCAGGCTGGGCGCAGGTCGTCCTGGCTGGTTTTGGTGCAATGGCGCTGTTGCGCGCCTCTTTCTTCAACGTTCGTGACGGCGAAAAAATCATCACCATCGGCCCCAGCCGCTTTCTTGACATCGTTCTGGTATCCGTCAAAGATGCGGTTGACCGCAAACGCGCCGAACAACGCGGCATCGCCGTCAGCCAAATCATGGTTCAAGTAGATTTCAACCGCGCCTGGCAGGCGCTCCCGGCTTACTGCTTTGGCCTGTTGCAAAATCTGCCGCAAGACGAGCAGGATAAATTTGCCAAAAAAATTGCCCTGCTGGTCAACGCCAGCATGAGTGAGCGCGTCAAGACCCTGTTGTTGGGGCTGAGCCTGATGAATCTGGTCGGCGAAAAAGTGCTCGCCACCGCAGTCAAGAATCTCGGCGACGACATCAACCGCCTGTCGCCCACCGCTCCATCGCCAGCGCCGTAAATTACTTCAGGGGACAGGCCAAAAGCCTGTCCTTTTTTGATTCTGCAACCTTTCCTTTTTTTCTCGCGTACACCTGACCGATGCCAGAACTTCACAAAAACAAAGTTCCAGCGTTAGCAATCCCACAGGAGATGCCGTGAACGAAGAAACAACCTGGATTCTTCAGGCGCAACAAGGAAACGACGAAGCTTTTACCTTGCTGGTAGAACATTACCAGACGCCGGTCTTTAATCTGTGCTACCGCATGTTGGGCGAGCCGGAACTTGCCGAAGATGCCGCTCAGGAAAGTTTTTTGCGCGTCTACCAAAACCTGGCGCGCTACGACCGTCAACGTTCCTTTGCCACCTGGCTGCTCTCCATCACCGCGCATTACTGTATTGACCGCCTGCGCCGCCGTAAATTTGGCCTGATTTCGCTGGAAGAACAGGCCGACGATGACGACCATCCGATGGAGTTTGCCGACCCCGGCGCGCTCAACCCGGCCAACGAAGTGGAGCGCCGCGAAGATCAGCAAACCATTCAAAACGTCCTGCAAACGCTCTCTTCCACTGACCGCGCCGCGATTATTTTGCGCTATTGGTACGATTTTTCAGAAGTTGAAATTGCCGAAAATTTAAATCTCACCATTCCAGCGGTAAAAAGCCGCCTGCACCGCGCCCGCCGTGAACTGGCAACCCGCATGGAAGCAGACTCGCCCGAACCGCGCCTGGAAAGGATGCCCTATGGAACACCAGCCCTTTGAAACCTGGTTGCTCGACGACGAGCGCCTGACCCCCGAACAGAAGCGCGTCCTGCGCCTGCACACTTCCGTTTGCGCGCAATGCGCCGCCCTTGAACGAAGCAACTATTTTTTGCGCGCCGCGCCGATCGCAACCCCCGCGCCCGGCTTCACCGTTCGTTTTCAGGCGCGCCTGGCAACACAGCGCCACCTGGAACAACGCCGCGCCACGCTTGGCGCCGTCTTTTTAGCCCTGGCCGGGATGGGCGCGTTGATGTACAATCTTTGGCCGTTTTTGCCCTACCTTTCTCTCTCTCCGGCACAGTTGCTGATGAGTTGGATTAATATCATCGTTTACGTTGCCAGCGTCTGGCAAACCCTGCAAACGGTAAGTGCAGTTTTTGCGCGCATTTTCATTCAAGTCATTCCGACTGGCGTATGGATGACGGTATTTTTACTCTTTGGCGGGCTCGGCGCGCTGTGGGCGGCAACATTGCGCTACAGCGCCAAATTCACCGCCCTGCCTGAGGAGGCCCAATGAAACGCATTCCCGCTCTTTTTGTTTTGATGGCGCTTCTGGCGCTATTGCTTTTCCCCTGGCAGTCGGCTAGGGCGTTCGATAATCCGCCCCCAGACAACGGGCGCGTCATCGTCGGCTCCAGCTACACCCTGAAAAACGGCGAAACGCTGACCGACAGATTGGTCGTTGTCGGCGGCTCTGCCAGCCTCGAAGCGGGTTCCACCCTGCATGGTGACCTGGTTGTCGTCGGCGGCTCAGCGACCCTGGCAAAAGATGCCAAAATAGATGGCGCAGTCGTCATCGTCGGCGGCGGTCTGATTCTGGATACGGCCATCGGTGGCGATGTAGTAGTAATCGGCGGTCCGGCCAAACTACAGGAAAACGCGCATGTGCGCGGGAGCCTGGTCACCATCGGCGGCACAGTGCAAAAAGCCGATGGCGCGCGGGTAGATGGCGATACGGTGGAAAATGTTTCCCCGCCCATTTCGCCGACTCTACCGGGAGATCCTGCCGCGCCGGTTGTTCCGCAATCTGATTTTTCAAAACCGGCCTCGTTTCTGATGGAAGCAGTCAAAATTGTTCTCAACGCTGTTTTGCTGGCCGCACTGGCCGCGCTGATTGCGCTCTTTTTACCGGCGCAGCTGCGGCGCGTGGGCAAAACGGTCACATATCAGCCGCTGATGGCCGGTGGAATGGGCATTCTGACTTATGTTTTGTTCGTGGTGACGGTTGTGGCGTTGGCGTTGTTCAGCGTGCTGATTATCACCCTGATTTTGACCGTACCGCTCTTGCTGGTGGTTATTCTGGCGCTGGTTGCTGGCTCGGTCTTTGGCTGGCTGGCAATCGGCACGGAAGCGGGCGAACGCCTGGCAGCGCTGAGTAAGCGCGAGTGGCCGCTGGCTGCCTCTGCGGCGCTGGGAACTTTTGTGCTAACATTGGTCACGAACAGCGTGGCAACCGTCCCCTGCGTCAGCTGGATGCTGAAAGTTGTGGTTGGGCTGATGGGACTCGGCGCAGTATTGATGACGCGCTTCGGAACGCAGAACGCCGCTTTGACGGCGGCCCAGCCTGCCATCATGGTGGATTCTGCCGCGCTCCCGCCATCAGCGGGCGAATAATTCTTTTTTCCGTCCCGTCCTGAAGGTTTTGTGAAAAGCAAGTTGTATCACGGGCACTTGGGACGTTTTATCATTTTATGGAGGTTTCACCATGCAAAGTTTTTCGCGCGGTTGGTCGTTTCTTCAGCAAGCCTGGACAATGGCTTTTAAAGACAAAGATTTGATTCAGCCATCCGTTTACGCCCTGATCGCCGGGATGATTGTCTCGGTCATTGGCATCATCCCGCTGGGCGCGGCGGTATTGATTTTTGGCACCGAAGGCATTGTCGCGCAGGTAATTTTGGGCGTATTGAGCGCGGCGCTGGTTTTTGCGCAGTTTGTTGTCAGCTATGTTTTCTCGGCCATGACGGTTTATTTGATTTACGGCTACCTTTCAGAAGGCGATGGCCGCATGGACAAGGCCTGGAACGTGGTCAAGCGCGATTTTTTCGACCTATTGACGCTGGCGGCAGTCTCGACGCTGGTCAATGTGTTGCGAAAGATGACGAAGAAAAATCAGCGTAGCGGTATTGCGGTCAGCCTGGCGCGCGCCGCAACCGGAGCGCTGGAAGCCTTATGGACGGAGGCTTCTTTGCTGGTATTGCCCGCCATGGTGATTGACGATCTAAACTTAAAGGATGGCATGGCACGGGTGCTAAAAATTACCCGCAAAAACCTGCTATTGATTGGAATCAGCACGGTTGGCGTTGGTTGGGTCACCGGGCTGATAGGTTTTGCGCTGGGCGTTATTGGCGCCGCGCTTGGTTTTGGCACTGGCTATGGCCTGATGCTGGTTTTGGGAAGTGAGACGCTTGGAATTGTGGTGAGTGTCGTGGTGGGCGCGTTGATTTTCTTCGCGTTCGTGATGGTTGCCAGCGTCATCAGCTCGTACACACGCACGGCTTACCACACTTGCCTGTACATTTGGGCGCGTGAAACCGAGAAGGCGCGCGCTGAAGGACAGTCTGCCGCGGTGCTTGCGCCTGCGCCGCTGGCCGCCGTGTTGGGTTAACGCAACCTTATCCCGAACTGACATAAATTACAAAGATGAACGCCGGTTTATGTACCGGCGTCCATCTTTGTTTTCGAATAACTGCAGCTTGCGCATGGTGAACAGTGACAAAAACAGGAATGAAAATTACAGGCGATCACACTGCTTCGACGCTCTTGATTTCAGGGAAGAACTGTCGCACCGTGCCTTCTACCCAGCCGTGTAAGGTGGATGGTGAAAGCGGGCATCCCAAGCAGGCGCCGCCAAGACGCACTTTCAGGTTTTCGCCGTCAAAAGCGACAAATTCGACCGATCCGCCATGAAACTGTTCGATGTAGGCGCTCAACTGTTCGAGTAGAGATTTCAATTGTTCTTCTTTTGGGCTGACCACAGGCGTATTCATGTCATGCGCTCCTTTGCCAAGTGGTGGTTGTTGCGACGAAATACTCGCGTTTAGCATTTCCTTGATTTGCGCCTGAGCATTGACCCAGCGAGAAGAAACCGCCCGCGCCAACCGGTCGAGCACCAGCCGCCCGGTTTGAGGGTGTTCTACCAACAGGGTTCGCAAATTATCTCCACAAACCACCAGTGTTTCGCTGGGTTCATTACAAGCGACGGATGAACTATAGGTTTCATTCCCAAGCACAGCGGACCAGCCAAATACCCCGCCGGGACGAATCCGGTTGAGCGTCATCGTCTCACCATCGTAGGGTTTGTAGCGAATGACCACCTCGCCGCGCGTCAGTAGATACAAACATGTCGCGCGCTCGCCCTGTTCAAAAATAACCGCATTGGCTGAAAAAGTGCGCGCAGAGAACAAAGGTGCGATGATTTTTAAATCCGCCGAACCCAAGTCACTAAATGGAGTAAAGTGTGTCAAAACATCTAACATTCCTTAGATGATAAGTCGGGGAGCAAGGCAGACATAGTGGCAAACATCCCGAAAGCATGGACATTTATCATCTTTCATGTGACATGTCACCAGGGCAAGTCTGGTGATTACCCACATCTTTGCTCCACTCTGCAATTTATTCACACGTTTGCTTACGGGCAGCGCGGGTCGGGCCGATTGGCGGAAGTTTGGCCGAAAGCTTCCAGCACTGGCAGCCCCACCCAGTCAGCGGGCAAATCCAGGTGCAACGCCCAGGCAGCAGTGGCGGCAGTGTCGGTGGTGTTGACCGGGACGCTGATTTCGCCGGGAACAACGCCCGGCCCGGCGACAATCCAGGGGATGGTCATATCTTCGGGCGATTTCGAGCCGTGTGTTTGTTCGTGGCCGCCGTGGTCGGCGGTGACGATAATCAACGTATCCTGACGCATTCCCTCGGCATCCAGCCCGGTCAGCAGGTTGCCGAGGGCTTCATCGGCGCGGCGCAGCACGCTGAATTGTTCATCCGACATCCAGCCGTATTCGTGTCCCATAAAATCGGGGGTGGGAAAGTGAATAAAGGCCAGGTCGAAGCCTTTTTGCAGTTCGGGCAGGGCTTGTTCGGCAATCACCAGGTCGCGGTCATTGATGAAGCGGTAGACGTCGGTAGTTTCAGGCGGGGTGATTTGGCGCAATTTTTCTTTGCCGACGAACATGACGGTATAAAGCGAGTAGCGTTTTGCCAGCGTAAAAAGCGAAACGCCCAGCGCATAGCCTTTTTCGGGCTGATAATCGTTCCACAAAATCCCGTGCGCCGAGGAACAGGTGCCGGTCAGCATGGAACTGTGCGCAGGTAAGGTGGCGCTGGGATAAATCGTCTGCGCCGTCAGCGTGTACGCGCCGCTTTGCATCAGCGACTGAAGGTTGGGCATCGGCGCCAGCGTGATGGCGTCCGGGCGCATTCCGTCAATGCTGATGATTAAAACCCGTTTGGCCTGCGGGCGCGGCGTGGCGGATGGTACTTCTGTGGGGGTTGGGCTGGCAGTCGGCGGGGGCGTCAGCGTCAGCGTAGAGGTGGCGCTGGGGGTCGGCGTGGCAATAACCGCAGGCGCGGCGCAGCCGGCAAGAAAAATCAGCACCAGCGCCAGCCGCGCAAAAGTAAAAACAGGTTTTTGAATTTTAGATTTCATTTTAGCGTCAATTCAGGGTATTTTTTCAGCCAGTGTTTTTATCATCTGTACCACCATCTGAAGGCAGTGAAATAAAAAACCGCCAAACCGCAGAGTGCACAAGGTCAAAAGCGCCTCGGCATTCTCCGCGTTTTGGCGGTTAGTTTCTTGCGGCGCTACCGGCGCGAGCGGCCGTTAATCATCGAAACGAAGTAGAACAGTTGCATCACCGCCGTCACCAGCGCGGCAACATAGGTCAGCGCGGCGGCGTTGAGGACGTTGTTGACGCCGCCAATTTCATCTGCGCCGGTGACGATGCCGGATTCAGCCAGCAGGCGCTTGGCGCGCGCTGAGGCGTCAAATTCCACCGGCAGGGTTGCCAGCGCGAAAACCGCTCCCGCCGAGAAGACGAGAACTCCTAGCCAGGCGATTTGCGTCCAGCCGATGAATAGCCCCAGCATAATCAGAATCCAACCCAGGCTTGAGCCAATGTTGACCGCCGGGACGAGCGCGGCGCGCAGGCGCAGTGGAAAATACGATTCCGCATCTTGCATGGCGTGGCCGAGTTCATGCGCGGCGATGGCTACCGCGGCCACCGAAGCGGTCTCGCCCACGCCGCGCGAAAGGCGCAGCACCTTGTCGCGTGGGTCGTAGTGGTCAGTCATTTCTCCAGCAATCGCTTCCAGCCGGATGCTCAGCCCGGCGGCAGATGCCAGACGACGGGCGGCGTCTGCCCCCGTCAGCCCGGAGCGGGCGCGGACCTGGCTCCATTTGTTGTAGGCCGATTTAACGTACCAACTGGTCAGCGCCATCAAGATGAAAGCGGGAACCATGAAAATCATGTAGTTGAAGTTGAGAAAGGGCATTTTATCTCCTTACTTGGCCGCGGCGATAATTTCTTCCAGGGTTTTCAGGGCGGCGTCCAACTGCGGGTCAAGTTTGGCAGTGTAATCTGCATCCGTCATTTCGACGACGACATCCGGGGTCAATCCAACTTTGTGAATGGTGCGGTCGAGCGGGGTGTACCACTTGGCAATGGTGATGCGCACAGCACCTTTTTCGTCTGAAAGCGGCGTCCAGATTTGGACGGAGCCTTTGCCATAGGTGGTTACGCCGACCAGTTTGCCGCGCCCATAATCTTGAATGGCCCCGGCGGTGATTTCGGAGGCGGAGGCGCTGTACTCGTTGACCAGTACCACCAGCGGAATTTTTATCGCCAGGCCGCCGGATTGCGATTCGTATTTCTGTTGCGTGCCGTCGCCATATTTTTCAATCAGCACGGTCTGACCGCCGTCAATAAATTGTGACATGACTTCTATGGCGGTTTGCAGGTAGCCGCCGCCGTTGTTGCGTAAATCCAGCACCATGCCACGCGGGTTTTGCTTCATCAAATCGGTCAGGGCGGCGGTTAGTTCTTCGGTAGTCTTGTCGCCAAAGGTGTTGATTTTGACGTAAGCGATGCCGTTGTCCAGCATTTTGCTTTCCACGCTGGGAACGACGATGCGGGCGCGGGTGACTTCAAATTCCAGCGGTTGTTTTTCGCCTTCACGCATCACGGTTAGTTTGACCAGCGAGCCTTCTGGCCCGAGCACGCGTTTGATGACCAACTCACCGGGGATGCCGGTCATGTCGTCGCCGTCTACCTTGATGATAGCGTCACCAGGCAACAGACCGGCCTTTTCAGCAGGCGAGCCGGGCATCGGGCTGTTGATGGTCAGCCAGTCGCCGGTGGTATCTACCCATGCGCCGATGCCGCTATATTCGCCGGAAAGGCTGGCATTGGCTTGGGTGAATTGGCTTGGGTCCATGTACGAGGTGTGCTGGTCGCCGAGCGAAGCCAACATACCGCGGATGGCGCCCTGCATCAGCAGCGTGTCATCTACTGGTTGGTCAACATATTGTTTGTGGATTAAGTCCCAGGATTCCCAAAAGGGTTTAAACAGCGTCTGGTAGTCAGATGGCGTGGCCGTGTTGGCAGTTTGCGGCGTCACCAGCGCGGGTGCGCCCGGTAGGGAGATAAGTGGTTGGTTGCCCGTCCCAATCGAATGCCCGGCGATAAAGCCACCGGCGAATCCGCTCAGGGTAAGAACGACGATGAGAAAGCCGAGCAGGCTATATTTCAACCATTTATTCACAGATACCTCCAAGAAAATTGAAACTCAGGCATTGACGTTACGGCCACACCGGGTAAAGAGTAGAAATGAACCAAAAAGTGTGTAACATCCATTAATTGGCTCTAATGATAACAAATCAGAATTAAAACGGGATGAAAAGAGGCGTAAGAGTTGTGTAAGAACTGTTGTGCGTTTTCAAGTTCGTGCTACTTTGGCTGATTTGACGTCGAAGTCAAAGACTGCGGACTACGCAAAACCTGCAAAATGAATTCGGCGGTGCGCCGCCCGGCAGAGCCATCGGTGCAGGTGATTTCATCCGCCACAAATTGGCGGCGGGCGGCGGCATCGAGCGCCGGGTTCTCCAGGTAGGCGTTGAGCGCGGCGCGCAGTTCGGCTTCGTCTTTGGCGACGCGCCCAGCGTTGGCGCGGCGGAAGCGCTGATGGGTCGGCCAGTCGCCAATTTCTTTGAGCGAGAGCGAAAATTTACCGGGCTGGTTCCAGCCGCCGGGAGTGTCGAGCACCGCCGCGACAATTGGCGTATCGTGGACGGCGGTTTCGACGACCATCGTCGAGTAAACCGTCACAAAAACATCCGAATGGGCCATCATGGAGGCTTTTTCGTCCATATCTTCGCCGCCGTAATAGCCCAGCGAACCGCCCAGCGCCACCGGGCGCACAACATGAACCTGCGGATATTGTTTTTCAAGAGCGAAAATCCGCTCACGTTCCTCGGCAAAAATTTTTGGCCGGTTCTGAAAGTGGCTGGGGTGCAGGCGCACCAGCAGTTGCGCCGGTTCGGCCAGCGAATCGGAAGCCACCAGCCGCGCCAGCGCTTCCACGTTGGGAAAGTTGGGGGCGAAGTGCACAAAACTACAGGCGTAGGAAATCAGTTTTCGGGCGGGGTCGAGGCCGTGCAGGCGGAAATATTCCTCGCGCGGCAGCTGCCAGGTTCGGCGGAAGTAGCCATCGTAGGAGGAAATGCCGCCGATGTGAACGCGCTGCGGCGGCCAATCGGAGCCGAGGACGAGTTCATCTTTCTGCAGTTGCGACCAGCAGGTGGCGTAGTCCATTGGCGCGCCGGAGATGGTGTAGCTGGAGGAGTTATCCCAGCCGACGATGGCCGCCAGGGTGGGAATGCCGCGCTGATGGGCCTCGCGCAGCAGGTAGCGGTCGAGACGCCACCCGGCGGTGGAGGCGATGACCAAATCGGGGTGGTATTTTTCAAATAAATCGGTATACAGGCCGGGGGTGAAGCGTTCCTGCGCGCGCACCAGCCAGCGGCGGGCCAGGCGGCTGGTGCGCAGAATCAGAATCGCCAGCGCAGCGGGCAGCCAAACGCCCAGGCGAAATTTCCAGCCGTTTTCGGCCCAAACTTCCCAAATGTGGCTGTCCATCGCCTGCGTGTTGATGCGCCACGAGCCGCCCACCCGCCGCAGATAGGCCAACAGCCACTGTCTGCGCGGCTGAACGCTGTCGGCGTAGGCTTGGGCCTGCTTCAGACGCAGACCGGCAAAGCTCAGGCCGGGGCGGGCAAATTTGGCGGCGATTTTGTCTTTGGTATCGTCATCGGTCAGCACGACCACTTCCACACCCGCGTCGAGCAGCGTGGAAATCACATCGGATTGCAGAAAATAAATCACCGCCATGCCGTGGTCGGCGGAGATGAAGATGCGTTTGGTCATGAATAGTACCACCTGAAAATCTGATCATAGACCGCCAGCAGCGCTTTTTTGACAGGCGGGAAATTTGCCAGCCGCTGAAAAAATGATTTTCGGACGGCGGGTTTGACGGCCTGGCCGGTCACATAATCGGTGGTGTTGGAGAGATTCATCACCAGCGGGTCAGAAACCATCAGACGCAGATACCCGGCGGCGTTCATGCGCTGGTCGAGCTGCTTGACCTGCCCCATCGGTTTGTCCATGTCGAAAGGCAGGAATTCAGCCAGCCGGGTTTTGTAGGCCACAAACTGCCAGTGGGAGGCGCCCGCGAAGGCGGTTTTGCCCCGATATTCGATTTTCCAGTCGGCGGTTTCGGCGTAGATTTTGCGGTTTTCGGCCTCGTCCTGGCCGAGCGAGCGGTTGAACTCCCAGAAGGTTTCCCAGCCGATGAATTGACCACTCTCCAGCGCGGCATTTTCCTGCGCCCAGACGCGGGTGGCGCTGTGATAGTCGGGGTTGGTGCGGAAGGGGCGCGCGGTGACCATGCCCACGCCGGGGAAGGCTTCGAGCAGGGCTACCGAGCGCGCCAGCCAGCCGGGCGAATAGAGAATGTCGCTGTCGGCGTAGGCGATGATTTCGCCGGGCGCGCCCGCCAGAATCATGTTCCACGCGCCGCCTTTGCCCATGTTTTTGCCGGAGAAAATCAGATAGTCAATTCTGCCGGCTTCCTTTTCGCTGATCAGAAAATCACGCACTTCGGGGCAGGAGCCGTTGTCGAAGACCAGCAGGTCGAAGGGCAGGCCGGGGTCATTGCGCATGGATTGGAGCGAGACCTTCAGCACGTCCAGCCCCTCGGCGTAGAATCCGCTCAGGAAGGGCAGGTAGTTCAAGACCGCCACCGTGATTCGTTCCGGTTTGGCGACGGTTTTGGCAAATTTGGCGGGATTTTGGCCTTTGCGCATGGGGGAGTTGTCCAGTTGTTCGGTTGTCCGGTTGTCCGGTTATCCGGTTATCCGGTTATCCAGTTTTTCCGTGCTTACTGGTTTACTGGTTTACTTGTTACTTGTTTACTGTTTCCCTGTCTCCCTGCTTCCTCGCCCCCCGCCAATCTTCATCAGCCGCCAGAGCAGGTTGGAGAGGCGCGTTGAGCCGAGCGTCAGCAGCGGCCAGGCTTCGATGCGCCGCCACAGGCGGGCGCGGGTGAGGGGTTGCGGCAAAATTTTGCCGTTTTCCAGGCGGTAATCCGTATCCAGCAGGGTGAAGCGCGTCATCGAGCGGCCACCCGCCAGGCGGATGTTTTCTTCCGTTTCGGGGTGGTCATAATGCGGTTTGCCGCCAGGCAGATGGGCGTAATCGTGATTTTGGTGAACAATCATCACGTCGGCGGTGGCGTCAATCGCGGGGAATCCGCTTTTGCGGGCGTGGTAAATCATCCAGTTATCCCATCCGGCGCGGCCAATGATAAAGGGCGGCAAATTAACATAACAGGCCGCCGGGAAAAGGAAGTAGTCGCTTCCGACGGGGCGGTGAAGGAAACCCTGACTTTTCACGCTGGAGCGAAGTTTTCCCTGCCAGCCTGCAGAAAAATCGAGCGGTTCAGTGATGTTGGCGTCCCAGCGCTGGCCCATCAGGACGAATTTTTCTCGTTGCGCCGAGACGGTTTTGGCCGCTGCAACAAAATCCTCGAACAGGAGGATGTCGGCGTTGACGATGGCGTAAAGCGGGCTGGGGCTGGTTTCACGCGCCAGGCGGAACATGGCGTCCATGCGCGGCGCGCCGCTCGGGCTGCGCGGAATCTCGCGCTGGTGAGCCACGCCCAAGTCGGCGGCGGCCTCGGCCAGGCCAGCTTCGTCGCCCATCAGAATCACGTTCACGCCGGGCAGTTTCGTCCACGAGGCAATTGCGTTGCGTTGAATGGTGGCGATGTGCGCGTCGCTGAAGGACTTGGGGGCGGAGAAGATAGTAATCAGTGGGGCAGTCATCAGTTACCGGTTTTCCAGTTTACCGGTTTTCCTGTTTTCCAGTTTACCGGTTGCCCGGTCGTCCACTTCTGTCATCGTCTTGTGGCGCACGGCGGTGTTGAGTTGGGCCAGTTCGGGTTCGCGTTGGACGATTTCCAGCACATCGTACCAGGTGAAGTCGGGTTTGCCGTTCAGGTGGGCGAAAATCTCGCGTAGAAAGGTCAGGTCTTCGGGGGTGTCCACCGTCCAGCGCAGGGAGCCGTAATCGGGCTGGTGATGGAGTTGGGTGATGTGGAAACCGCGCGGGGAAACGCCAGTGGACAGTGAGCAGTCATCAGTAATCGGTTCGACAGGAGAGAGGGTAACATTCTCGTACAAAAACGGCATGACGTGTTCGCGGTGGAAAAGTTCGCTGGATTCACGCCAGGCGCGTTCCAGCGCGGCAAAGGTGCAGGCTTCCACGTCCAGGCCGATGGGAAAAGTGCGGGTAAAGGGCGGCGGCAGACGGTTGCAAGCGAAGTCAGTGTTATGAGCAGTCATCAGTTGGACGGTCTGGTCAATGACAGCCGGGTCAATCAGTGGGCAGTCGGCGGTGATGCGGACGATGACATCGGCGGCGTGGATTTTAGCGGCCTGGTAGTAGCGGTCGAGAACATCGTGCAGGCTGCCCCGAAAACAAGAAATTCCCATCGAAACCGCGAAATCTGCCAGTGGGTTATCTGCCGGGTCGGTTGTTGTTGCCAGCAAGACCGAATCGATACGGCGGGCGCGTTGAGTCCGCTCAATCACATGCTGAAGCATTGGCTTTTCGCCAATTTTCAAAAGGACTTTTCTGGGAAGCCGGGATGAACCCATGCGGGCTTGAATGATGGCGAGCGTTTTCATTTGCGCGAAAGCAGGTCAATGATGAATTTTCCGTAATAGGTAAATGTCTTCTCTTTAATGCCGTAGTGGTAAAACGTTTTCCAAATTTCTTCGCGGATGCCGTGTTTGTCGCAACGGGAAAGTTGATTGAGGGGCAGGTAGCCGCCAAAGTCAATCGTCATGTAATCCCTTTCTTTGTCGTAGGTGTAAGCGTTGATGCTCATGTTGGTATTCCAGAGGGCGTTGTAGTAGGCGTTATAAAATTGTGTACCAACGCTGAAGAGCATATTGAGAGCGATTTGAACATCTTGAATTTTATCGCCAGTGCGGTAGCGCTTCGAAATGATGGGTTCAACGCTGATGCTGCCGCAGGCGTCGGTGCGGCCTTTTTCGGGCAGGATGAGATAAAAGACGATGTGGGTTTGGAGCATTTCGCTGATAGTTTCAGCACGGGTGGCGCTCGGTTCGGGGGTGAATGTTTCGGTCGGCGCGGACGTTGCCGTGGCGGAGGCGGTTTCTGTCGGAGCGGAAGTCGCTGTCGGCGGGAGGAGAGTTACAGTGGCGCTGGGCGGAATCGGCGTGGAAGTTTGGGTGGCGGGAGCGGGAGTCGCTGCCACCGGAGCGCAAGCCGTCAGCAGGGAAAGTATCAGCAGGGCAAAGAACATTTTCTTCATCGGGTCATCTCCAGCATGGAACGGTAGGTTTCCATCAATGTTTGCACGTTTTTCGGCCAATCGGCCTTTTCTTCGGCGGTGACGCGCGCATTTTGGCCGATTTTCGGCAGGGTGTCGCGCTGTTCGATTGCCCGCAAAATTTTTGCGGCCAGCGCATCGGCGTCGCCATCGGGGAATAGCCAGCCATTATACCCGTCTTGCACCCATTCCTTGTTGGCGGGAATATCGGAGACGAGGCAGGGCAGACCGCAGGCCAGGGCTTCCATCAGCGAGACGGAGGAACCGTCGACGTGCGAGGGGGAAATGTACAGGTCAGCCATCTGATAAAAACGCGGCAGGTCGGCGTTGTTGATGTAGCCGGGCATACTGACGCGCGCATCCACACCACTGTTGATGAAAATCTGGCGCAATTGCCCACCCAGTGAGCCGCCGCCGGGCAACAGCAGCGCAACGTCTGGGCGCTGCTGCGCCACTTTGACGAAGGCGCGCGCCAGCACGTCCACGCCGTAATTCGGCTCCCAGGAGCGGTTGCAAAATAAAGTCATTCCGTTGTGCGGTTGTGCGGTTGTCCGGTTTTTGGGTGTGAAGTGAGTCAAATCCACGCCCCAGGGGAAGACGACGGTGCGGGCGGGGTTCATGCCGTAGCGGACGGCCATCTCGCGGGTGACTTGCGCGTCGCTGGTGAAGAAGGTGGAATGCTGAAGCGTGTAGCGGGTGGCAAATTTCCAGCCTTTGCCGCGCTGAACGTCTTTCATCAGGTCGAAGCCCCAAGACATGGTCAGGATGGGGCGGAATCCACTCAGGACGGCGATGAAGGCGCAGGTTTGAATCGGCCCGGCGTGAATCAAATCAGGCCTGATTTTTTGGACCACACGCCGAAAGTCGAGCGCCAAACGAGGCAGGTCGCGCCAGGCGAAGGGTTTTTGCCCGCCCGCCCACGGGACGGTTTCGATATTCTCCGGCACGGGGCGGCTTTCGGTCTGACGCGCGCCGCGCTGCAGGCGGACATAATATACGCGATGCTCACTCTCCGAAAGCACGGAGAGGAAGCGGTGGTCGTGGGGGGTGTAGTCGAGGGAAAAATAAATGAGTTTCACGGAATATAAAACCAACTGGCAAGTTGTTGGTAAAGCACCGGATTTATCTCTGCAAAATGATGGGAATATCCAGTAATTCCGACAAATACGCTAGATATAGCGCTTAAAATAGCCATTGTTATCCAACCTGCCCGTAAAAACCCAGCGTGAAACGGTGTCGTAGCCAGCTTACCGTACTGGCTACCCACGAACAAAGCAGATAATAGAATCAATGATGGGGTGATGTCAAACAAATAGCGCAGAGAAGATGAAATAAACAGCAATAAAACGATGGCAGGGATGGATACATAACATAGCAAATAGACTCCCCACCAGCGCAATAAAAATTGGCGTGAATTTACAACCAACTCAAACCGAACATCTCCATTCAACCATCGCCAGACCCAAGAGAGCAGTAAGATTGCGGAAAATCCCAGAAGTGGAACAATAAATAATATACCAGCGGTGCGCTCAGTGTAGTAATGAACTGGCAAATGAATAAAGCCAGGCCACATTGTCTCTTTGACCCAGGGAATGGTTATAAATGGAAATTGATTTTGTAAAGCGGGTAAACGGAAAATATATGTAAAAAAGTTAGGAAGAGCGTAAGCCAACGAAATAACATCCTTGTAATCGGGTGGCAAAGCCGGTCCTGTTAATTGATAACGATGTCCGGTTTCAACAATAGACCCAAACCGAGCGTAGTTATAGGCTAATAGGGCAAAAAAAATGCCACCCAATGGCAGAACAAGCGCCAGTAACCGAGAAAAAAGTTGACAAGATGGATAAGAATAGTTTCTCAAAAGATAACCCACCAGAATCACACCCAAAACAACACCTGAAATCAGCAAACTGGTGCGGGTACCCGCTGCAAGTCCCAATAATAATCCAGTAAGAATAATATCCAGATGCCCAACGTTTTTTGAGCGAAATATTCGATAACTAAAGAACGAACCGGCCATGCCAAAAGCCTGCCCTCCAGCAATGGATGCTTCATAGATAAGCGGGCGAGTTAGCAGCCAGAGAGCAGGCACATTCAAGGCTAAGCCTAGCGCCGCTCCCCAAAACAACCAACCAGGGAAATCAAAATCGCGGGAAAATTGGAATAACGCGGCAATACCCCAAAAGCTCGTTAATACAACAAAAAACAACGTTAACTCAGAATCGCTGACAGAGTGATATGTAAAAACCCTGATAATCAAGCCAATCACAGCCGGAACAGGCCCCCAATATAAATAATACTTCCCTTGATATAGGCTCACATCCCATAAGTAATCTAGATTTTCACGCTGGTGATAGTCATAAGGATTGGGAAGCGAGAGAAGAGTCGCGGGAGGTTGCATCAACAAATGCAGTTGTCCATACTGAAAAGCTTCGGCCAGCAAGCCATAGTAGTTCTTTCCAGTCGGCCATTTATCTACTCTGCCGGCAGTAAAAATCCAGACGTATATCCAAACGGTCAGAATAGCCAACAAGAACAAACCGACTTTAGGAGAAAAACGCATCAACGCGCTCAAAAAGGGAAAATTAATCGTGCGGGGCAGGCTTTTTTTTACCAATTTTTGAGGCCAAAAGTGGTAAATAACCGGCAAAACCCAATAGGACAGCGAGAATATAATCAGTAACAAACCCACACCAATCAGTTGAAACCGTTTTGTCCCCCAAGTCGAGTTATTGTCCAGTCCAATCTGAAATGCGAAAACGGCAACAATAATCAGGCCGATACCAAGAACAATCAAGAACAGGCGTAGTATAACTTTACGATTCATAAGTAAACCTTTATACCACTTGTATCTGATGCTCTTACGCACCCAAATCCGTCCAGCGCAGTTCCTTGCCCAGGGGCAGTTCGCTCAGCGCGCGCGTGCCAATCACGTTGCGAATCTGATCGGGTTTAATGGCGCCGGGGGTGGCCGGGCGGAGCACGTCAATCATCTCGCGGGTGAAAACTTCTCCGGCGCGAATGTCGCGCGCGGCGCGCAGGCAGCGGCGCTGGACGACGCTGGTATCGCGCTCATTTTCGGCGATAAATTTATCGGCCACGCCGAGCGCGCGCTCCAGCAAGCGGGTTTCCGCCACCATGTGCGCCCAATCTACCGGGTTGAGAGCAAACTTATGGTCGGGGCCTTCGCGGTCGTTGCTGTCGGTGAAGTGGCGCTCAATCACCCGCGCGCCGAGCGTCACCGCGCCCAGCACGGTGGCGTTGCCGTGCGTGTGGTCGGACAGGCCCAGCACCACCTGCGGGAACATGGCGGCGTAGGTTTTGAGCACGTTCAAATTGATGAAGTCATAATTTTCGGGGCTGGCGGTGTAATTGGTGTTGCACTGCATCACGCAGAGCTGTGGATTGATTTTCAAAATGGCGTGAACCGCCTGCTGCACCTCACCGATTGTCGCCGCGCCGGTGGCGATGAGCACGGGTTTGCCTTTGGCGGCCATGTGTTGCATGGCCTCAATCCAATCAATTTCGCCCGAGCCAATTTTGTAGGCCGGAACAAACGGGTCTACGTGTTCGACGGAAGCGTAATCATAAGGCGATGTGAAAAAGTCAATCCCGATTTTGTCGCACTCTTCCTTCAAAATCGGCGTCCAGTCCCACGAAACTGAGGCCTCGGCGTACACCTGCGTCACCGATTTTTTCCATTTGGCCTGATGGCTGACCTGGACGTTCATGTGGCTGAAGCCATAGTCCGAGACGATTTTGGGCGCCTGAAAGTGCTGAAACTTGGCGGCGTCGGCGCCCGATTCCTTCGCCAGGCGAATCAGCATTTTCGCCCGTTCCAAATCGCCATCGTGGTTGGCGGCGATGTCGGCGATGAAATAAGTGGGGTGGTTGGGGCCAATCAGCCGGTTGTTAATTTTGAAGTCCATGTGTGCCTCCGGTGAAAGTAGAGAGCGGGAGAAGGAAACAAGTAGACAAGTCGGTATACTTGTCTACTTGTTTCCTTTTACTGGCTTTTACTCGTTCCCTGTTGATAACTACGCATTTTCTGTGGATAACCCTGTTGAGCCTGTGCATAAAACTGGGCGATTCCAGTGGATACGCCGGGGATTTCCTGCCCCAGCGCGGTGGATAGTTTGTGGATGGAAAGCCGCAAATTGGGCGAACGCCGCGCCGTCAGCCCGCCTTTTTCGACAGAGATGGGCCGAATCAACCCTTCATCGAATCCAAATTGACGGGCGATGCGTACCCCAAAGTCAAACTTGCTCAGCGCTTCCGCCCCGACGGTGTGATACAGCCCTGAAAGGCCTTTTTCCAGCATCTGAATCAGTAGCCGCGCCAGGTCACCCACGAAGAGCGGGCAAAAATAAACGTCGGTGAACCCGTTGGCAGGCTGACCAGTAGAAAGTTTGTTGTAGAAAAACTCGGAGAGTGAGCGCGTGCCGGAAAGTGACCAGCCAAAGAAGTTGACCCGCGCCACAATGGCGGTGGGGTTGGTGGAGAGTACATTCACTTCTCCTTGCAATTTGGTCGCGGAGTAAACACCCGGCGGGCTGGGTTGATCCAACTCGGTGTAGATGCCGTCTTTGGTGCCGTCAAAAACCGCATCGGTGGAAATGTGCAAAAAGCGGATTCCGGCGCGGGCGGCGGACTGCGCCAGCAGGCCGGGAACTTCGGCGTTGAGCAGGCACGCGCTTTGCGGGTCGGCCTCGCAGGCTTCGAGGTTGGCCAGGGCGGCGGTGTGAATCACGGCGTCGGGGCGAATCTGCTGGAGGAGCCGGGAGGCCGCTTCCGGCGCGGTCAGGTCGGCGTGAACCAGCTCGAAGGGCGTACCACGCAGTTTGCCGCGGTCGAGGCCGAAGATGGAATGAGTCGCTCCCTTTTTCAGGCAAAGGTTGAGACCGAGAAGCCCGGATGCGCCGGTGATTAAGAGTTTCATGGGATGGGGAAGGAGGTAGACAAGGAAACTGGTACTTGTGTACTCGTCTACTTGCCTGCTCGACTACGTCACCCTTCCAGCGTTCCCGCTGCGAAGGCCTGCTCGAAGGGCGCGATGTATTTTTTGATGCCGTCCACGTCCAGCCAATCGGCGTTGCTGTCGCTGGTGTACAAAAAGCCTTCGGGCAGAGCGCGGCCTTTATTTTGCCACGAGTAGCCAAACCAGCTGGCTTCGGCGGGCTGAATGACGAACATGCTTTCGAGTTCGATGGTGTGGCGGGCTTCGTCCACCGAGAGCAGGTCTTCGTGCAGTTTTTCGCCGGGGCGAATGCCGATGATTTCAATTTCCGCTTCGGGGGCGATGGCGCGGGCCAGGTCAATCACTTTGGTGCTGGGAATTTTGGGGACGAAGACTTCGCCGCCTTCCATCTGCTCAATGCAATGGATGACAAAGTGTACGCCCTGTTCGAGCGAGAGCCAGAAGCGCGTCATGCGCTCGTCGGTGACGGTGATTTTTCCGCTGGCGCGCAGTTTGAGAAAAAGCGGGACGATGGAGCCGCGCGAGCCGACGACGTTGCCATAGCGCACGCAGGCGTAGCGGGTGGCGGTTCCGGCGGCGTAGGCGTTGCTCTGGATGAAAAGTTTTTCGGCGACGAGTTTTGTGCCGCCGTAGAGATTGGCCGGGCTGACGGCTTTGTCGGTGCTGAGAGCGAGCACTTTGCCCACACCCGCATCGAGCGCCGCTTCGATGACGTTGCTGCTGCCGAGGATGTTGGTTTTGATGGCTTCCATCGGGTTGTACTCGCAGGCGGGAACCTGTTTGAGGGCGGCGGCGTGAATGACAATATCCACGCCGTGCATGGCGCGGACGAGCCGCTCGCGGTCGCGCACGTCGCCGATGAAATAGCGCAGGCGCGGGTCGGTGTAGCCCGCCACGCGCATTTCGTGCTGTTTGAGTTCGTCGCGGCTGAAGATAATCACCTTTTTGGGGTTCTTTTCGGCCAGCAGCGTTTGGGTCATTTTTTTGCCAAACGAGCCGGTGCCGCCGGTGATGAGTACAGTTTTGTTAGTCCAGTCCATAGATTCTCCAGAGAACAGATGATGAGAGATGAGACGAGGAGAGAGGCGAAAACGGATTCCACTTTTTCTCTTTTTATCCCCTTATCTCATTTCCAGGGATTGACAATTTCAACCCCTGCCGCTTCAAAATCGCTGACGTTGCGCGTGATGAGGGTCATTTGATTCGCCAAAACTGTGGCTGCGATGAGCGAGTCGATGGCAGGCATGGTTTTTCCAGCAATTTCGGCATGCGCAGTCAACATGCCCCACTCAACGATGACATCCGTATCCAGCGGCAGGATTTTACCCTGAAAACGCGCCAGTAAATCATGCTGCAGCCAGTCGCCTAGTTCGGTTTTGCGGCGTGAATCAGGCAGTTTTGCAATGCCTTTGATAATTTCGCCAATCGTGATAACGCTCAAATAAGCATCATCGGGGCCGAGCGCGTCGAGAACCGCCACAACCCGTGGGTTGGGCTGTTTGGCGACAAATTCCGAAATGACGCAGGTATCGAGCAGCGCTTTCATAACGGGATACCCTCACGCGGCAGGCTTTTGTCACGGGACAGGTCAATCTCAGCGCCCGCCAGCGGGGAGGCGCGGAAAAAATCGGAGAGTTTGCCCTGCGATTTGCGCAATTTTTCGTATTCGGCATAAGAGACTACCACAACGGTTTTTTCACCATGTTTGGTAATCACCTGCGGGCCTTGCGTCAGGGCGCAGGAAATCACTTCACTTAATTTATTTTTTGCATCCTGAATTTGCCAGATGGCGTTCATGGGGTGCTCCTATCTGTCTAGTCTGTCTAGATTTTACGTCTTTAAAGATACCCCGTCAACCTCTGCCTGTTCGTCAATATAAAATTCGCGTACTTTTTGTTTGGCGTCGGTCATGCGCTTGTCCAGTGTTTCGGCTGTTTGCAGTTTTATAGCGTTCCAGCGCCAACCGCGCGAATCATACCATGAGAGCTAAGACCAGCTGGCCTGGCGTCAAGATGGGTAACCTCGGTTTATAATATTCCCATGTTCAGCCTCGTCATTCAAGCCGGTGGAAAATCCTCGCGCATGGGGCGCGACAAAGCCCTGCTGCAACTGGACGGCCAAACGCTGATTGAGCGCGTGATTGCGCGCCTGGCGCCGCTGGCCGATGAAATTCTCGTCACCACCAACCGCCCGGCGGAGTATGAATTTTTGGACGTGCCGCTTTTTGCGGATATTCTCCCGGAGCGCGGCGCGCTGGGCGGGCTGTACACCGCGCTGAAAAGCGCCCGCTCCCCGCTGGTGGCGGTGGTCGCCTGCGACATGCCTTTTGCCAGCCCGCATATCTTCACCCGGCTGGTCACGCTCATCGCCGAGGCAGATGTCGCCCTGCCGCGCAGCGCCGCCGGGCTGGAGCCGCTGCACGCCGTCTATCGGCGCGAAACCTGTCTGCCCGCCATCGAACAAGCCCTGCGGGAAAACGAATGGAAAGTCATCGCCTGGTTTCCACGCGTGCGCGTCGTCACCCTCGAAACTGCCGAACTGGCGCAGCTGGACCCGGCTGGCCGCGCCTTTTTCAACGTCAACACCCCGCAAGAGTGGGAGAAATTCAGTAAACGGTAAACGGTTGTCCGGTTATCCGGTTATCCAGTTATCCAGTTATCCAGTTATCCAGTTATCCAGTTATCCAGTTATCCAGTTGTCCAGTTGTCCAGTTGTCCAGTTGTCCAGTTGTCCAGTTGTCCAGTTGTCACCATCCATCATTCCTAATTTCTAATTCCTAATCCCTACTTCCCCCGGAGTTCCCCATGCCCCTCGACCTGAATCTCATCCGACAGCAATTCCCCGGCCTCGACCGCCCGGCCATTTTCTTCGATAACCCCGGCGGGACGCAAATTTCCCGCCAAGCGCTGGAGCGCATCAACCGCTACCTGCTGGAGAGCAACGCCAATCACGAGGGCGTTTTCGCCACCAGCCAGGCCTCCGACGCCGTGCTGGACGAAGCCCACGCCGCCATGGCCGATTTTTACAACGCCGCCAGCCCCAGCGAAATCATCTTCGGCAACAATATGACCACGCTCACCCTGCACATCAGCCGCAGCCTGGCACGCACCTGGCAGGCCGGGGATGAAATCATCGTCACCCGCCTCGACCACGACGCCAACGTCACCCCCTGGGTGCTGGCCGCGCAAGACCGCGGCGTCAAAGTCAACTGGGTGGATTTTCACCTTGAAGACGGCACGCTCGACCTGGAAAGTTTACAAACCGCGCTGGAACGCAAACCGCGCCTGCTGGCGGTTGGTTACGCATCCAACTCACTCGGCACCATCAACCCGCTGGCAAAAATCATCCGCATGGCGCACGCCGCCGGAGCGCTGGTCTATGTGGACGCCGTCCAATACGCCGCACACGGCCCAATTGACGTGCAAAAACTGGATTGTGATTTTCTGGTTTCTTCTTCTTATAAATATTTTGGCCCCCACGCCGGAATTTTATTTGGCAAACAAAGCCTGCTGGCCGAACTTTTTGCCTACAAAGTGCGTCCGGCCACCGACAGCCTGCCGGGAAAATTTGAAACCGGCACGCAAAACCACGAAGGCATCGCCGGGGTGCTGGGCGCAGTCGAATATTTCGCCTGGCTGGGGCAGCAATTCGGCGCCGAAATGAGCGAGGGCCTGGCTGAGGAAGGTTATCACGGGCGGCGGCTGGAACTCAAAAAGGGGTTGAACGCCCTGCGCGCCTACGAATTTGAGCTCAGCCGCAGCCTGCTGGCCGCCCTGCAAACCCTCCCTGGCCTGAAAATTTACGGCCAAACCGACCCGCGCACACTTGACCAGCGCGTCGCCACCTATTCCTTCCGCCTGCGCGACCAGCATCCGCGCGAGACCGCGCAAAAGCTGGCGGCGGCGGGCATTTACGTGTGGGACGGCAATTACTACGCGCTCAACATCAGCGAGCGCCTGGGCGTGGAAGAAAGCGGTGGCATGGTGCGCGTCGGCGCCGTGCATTACAACACGCTGGACGAAGTGGAACGCCTGCGCGCCGCGCTGGAGAAATGCTGATCCAAACATCAATCGTCCAAAAATCCATCCAAAATACGCCGGGCGCGCGCCGTCCATGAATAGTTTTGCGCGTCCTGGCGCGCCTGCTGAGCCAACGCGCCGCGCCGCACCGGGGAATCGAGCAGCGATTGCAGCGCGCCCTGCCACATGTTGAGATTTTCCGGCGGGCAAAAAACCGCGTTTTCCTCGTTCAGCACTTCGCGGAAAACCGGCAAATCGCTGGCGAGAATCGCCCGCCCCGCCGCCAAATATTCAAACATCTTCATCGGGCTGGAAATTTGCGCCGAATGGCCCTCGCCGCTGGAAACCGCAATCTGACGGGCGTAAGGCATCAGCAAAACATCAGCGGCGGCCAGATAGAGCGGCAATTGTGAATTGTTGATAAAGCCGGTAAAGGTCACATTGGACAGCCCACGTGCGGAAGATTCGCCCCGCCAGCGCTCCACATCTTCGGGTTTGCCACCCGCCCACAGGAAATGCGCCCCGCTCAGGCGCGCCGCCAGCTCGAAGAAGGTTTCCACACCCCGGCCCGCGTACAAGTGACCGGCGCAGGCAACCGTCAGCGTTGGGGCCAGGCCGAGTAAACGTCGCGCATCTTCCGGCGAGGGCAGGTTGGCAAATCGCTCCAATTCCACGCCGTTCGGCGCGAGCACCACATCCGCCGGGCGCAAAAAGGCCCCAAAGCGCTCATTCAACGCCTCGCGCAAGGCTTTGGTGATAACGGTGATGCGCTTTTTGCCCTTTGAATCGCGGAAATAGCGATACCAAAGCGGGCCAACCCGCCCGGAAGGCAGGTCGTGCATCTCGAGAATGACCGGCAAGCCGAGCAGCAATCCCAGCACCGCCGACTGTAGCGGCCAGGCGTACAGCAAATCGGGCTTCAAACGTTTGGCGCGGCGCACGGCGGCCAGAAAAAACAGACGGCGCGAGGCGGCGGGCAGCCATTCGATGGTGAAGCGCGTTTCGAGGCCATATTGCGCGCGCAGCATCTCCCAGGTGCGCCCGGCAGGCGCGCCCGAAAGGTCGGCGGGAACAATCAGGGTGACTTCATGCCCTACCTGCGCCAGCGCGTGACAGGCTTTCATGGCCTGAATGCTGTTGGCGACATTGGACGGAACGACCGAGCCGGAAATGGAAATGATTTTCATAGGGGTGAGCGATTGGGGGTTGGAAAACTGGATTGCTGCACTTCGGCCACGCCGCGCGCGGCGACAATGCCAACGGAAAGGATGAGATATGCCGACATGAGCGCGGCCTGGGCGGTCATGCCAAAGCGCGGCACAAGCGCCAGGCTGAGCGCTATTTTACCCAAACCGACCAGGCTTGTGACCACCAGTGGAAAAAGCGGATGGCCGAGCGCCAAAATGAGCGGGCGATTCCAAAAGAGGGTATTGGCCAGCCCGTAGCCGAGGAAGAGAATCAGCGCGGGCAGCAGGGCAGGGAGAAATTTCGGCTCATAAATGATGTTGAAAATGAGCGGTTTGGCAAAAAGTACCAGCGCCAGGCCAAACGCCAGCGTGGTTGCGCCGGAGATGAAGGTCAGGCGGCGCAGTAAATTTTTCAGACGCAGCCAGGCGCCCTCAGCCACGGCTTTGGCAATTTCCGGGAAACTGGTTTTGATGAACGGGTCAACCGGAATGAGCATGTAGCCAATCAGTGACATGGCGAGTTTGTAGTAGCCGCCCTGCTCCAGCCCGGCCAGGGCGTTAATCCACAAAATATCGCTGTCGCGCACAAATAAATTGACCGTGCCGGAGAAGTTGCTGGAGAGGGCGAAGCCCCAAAACTCGCGGGCGGGAGGCAGTTCTCGAAACGGGACGCGCCACCAGCCGGGGCCGAAAACCTGTCCGGCGCGCCACAGCGCTAGGGCGGCGTAGCCGAATCCGATGATGATTTTTCCCGTCAGGTAGGCCACCAGCACCATGCCCAGCCCTGCGCCGCTCAGGTAGGCGTAGACGACAATCAGCGCGGTGACCACGCTTTGCGCAAGATTGAGCGCGGCCTGCGAGCGGAAATGTCCGCTGATTTGGAGCAGGGCGCTGGCGCTTTCATAGATAAATCCGGCGGGCACAATCAGCCCGTAGAAAATGAAGTAGGGCGCGAGGGCAGCATCTTTGGCAAAGTACAGCGCGGCCAGCGGGGCGAGCGCCACAATCAGCAGGTAGGAAAGCAGCGAAACAGCCAATTCGGTCAGCGCGGCGGTTTTGAAAACGGCGGCGGCGCGCCGGGTTTCGTTTTTCGCTAGGGCGCCGCCCGCGTATTTGATGACCAGTTCGCCGATGCGGAAGGAAAGCAGTTTGTCGGCCACGGCGGCAAACGTGGTGATGGCCCCGAGGATGGCAAAACCGGTGACGCCAACCGCGCGCGTGGCGTAAATGCTGGCGATTAAATTAAAAATAATTCCCAGCGAACTGCTGGAAAATAGATAGCCACTGTTTTTTGCCACCTGACGCAGCAACGAATCGCTGCGCCAGGTGGCAAGTAGTTTTTGAATCACGGAGTCAGAACATCCTTCGCCCAGCTGCGTTCTGCCAGGTACCATTCGACCAGTTTTTGCGTGCCGCGGCGCATGTCATATTCGGGCGACCAGCCGAGCATACGGCGGGCCTTGCTGACATCGGCCCAGTTGGTGAACATATCTGCCGGGTTGGGCGGGCCGTGCTGCACGATGGCTTTTTTGCCGGTGATGTCTTCAATCAGCGTCACCAGGTTGTTGATGGTGATGACTTCGTGCCCGCCGAGGTTGATGACTTCGTAGCCGACGGGTTTGAGCGCGGCGATGATGCCGCGGGCGATGTCGTCAATGTAGGTAAAGCCGCGCGACTGTTCGCCGTCTCCGTTGATGCGGACGGGGCGGCCCTCCAAAATCCACTGCACAAAGCGGAAGAGCGCCAAATCGGGGCGGCCTGCCGGGCCGTAGACGGTGAAAAAGCGCAGAATGGTGGTGTCAATGTTGTAGAGGTGGTGGTAACTGTGTGTCAGCACCTCGGCGCCTTTTTTGCTGGCGGCATACGGCTGAAGCGGCTCACTGCTCGATTCAGTTTCCGGCGTCGGATAGGCCGGGTTCGCGCCGTAAATGCTGGAGGTGGAAGCCAGAATGAATTTACAGCTGTTGCTCTGCCGGGCGACTTCGAGCATATTCAGCGTACCGGTGACGTTGGATTGCAGAAAAATCCAGGGGTCTTCCACGCTGTAGCGCACCCCGGCGCGCGCGGCCAGGTTAATCACGCCGTCGAAGGGTTGCAAGTTCAGGGTTGGGTGGTCAAGAATGACGCGCTCAGAAATATCGGCCTTTACAAAGGCAAAACCGGGCATGGCCTGTAACTTTTTCAGGCGATAATCCTTCATGCGCGGGTCGTAGGCGTCGTTGAGGTTGTCAATGCCGACGACAGTATGCCCCTGCCCAATGAGAATTTCACTGGTTCGTGCGCCGATGAAGCCCGCGGCGCCGGTAATGAGATAATGAGACATGGCTACAACCGCACCACTTTCTCGCTGGCCTTGCCCATTTTGCCCAGCGCGTTGCGGCTGTCAAAAATGAATTGGGCTTTGGCGAGAATGGCCTTGTAATCGTAGGAAGTGTGATTGGTGATGATCACCACTGCGTCGGCTTCGGCCACTTTTTGCAGCAAATCAGCATCGCGGACGCTGTTCATCTGCCAGCCTTCATGTTCGTGATGAATGTGCGCAATGTGCGGGTCGTGATATTCGACCAGCGCACCCTTTTTCTTCATCAAGGCAATCACATCAAAAGCGGGCGATTCGCGCACATCGTCAATATCGGGTTTATAGGCGACGCCCAGCACCAGCACGTGGCTGCCCTTGAGGGCTTTGCTGCGCTCGTTGAGCGCTTCCATCACCCGGCTGACGACGTACCGCGGCATGTTGGTATTAATTTCGCTGGCAAGTTCGATGAACTTGGCGTTGTAGTTCATCTCCTTCATTTTCCAGGAGAGATAGAGCGGGTCAATCGGAATACAGTGCCCGCCCAGACCGGGGCCGGGAGTGAACTTCATAAAACCAAAAGGTTTGGTGGCGGCGGCGTCAATCACTTCCCACACGTCCACGCCCAGGCGTTCACACATCAGCGCCAGTTCGTTGACCATGGCGATATTAATCATGCGGAAGGTGTTTTCGAGCAGTTTCGCCATTTCGGCGGCTTCCACGCTGGAGACGGGTACCACCGTTTCGAGCGCGCCGCTGTACCAGGCGGTGGCGACTTCGGCGCAGGCGGGCGTCATGCCGCCCAGCACTTTGGGCGTGTTGTAGGTCGTCCAGTCCTCGCGGCCCGGGTCGACCCGCTCGGGCGAGAAGCAGATGAAGAGGTCCTCGCCAACCTTCAGCCCGGATTTTTCGGTCAGCATGGGCGCCATCAGTTCGCGGGTCGTGCCGGGGTAGGTGGTTGATTCCAGCACAATCACCATGCCTTTGTGGACGTATTTCGCCAGTTGTTCGACCGCCGAGACGATGTAAGACATATCGGGGTCGCCGGTTTTACGCAGCGGGGTGGGAACGCAAATCGAAACGGCGTCCAATTCGGCCAGCGAGGCGAAATCGGCGCTCATGTTCAAGCGACCAGCGGCGTTCAGGCGGACCACCGTTTCGGAGGGGACATCCTGAATGTAGGAAATGCCCTTGGCGAAGGTGTCCACCTTGCGCTGGTCGGGGTCAACGCCGAGCACGTTAAAGCCTTTTTCGGCAAAAACGACTGCCAGCGGCAGGCCAACGTAGCCCATACCGAGAATGCCGATTTTGGCGGTTTTGTCTTGCAGTTTTTTGATGAGCGTGTCTTTGGTAGTCATAGTTTCCTTTTTGTTGAGAAAAGCGCGCCAACGTCTCCAAACGCTGGACTTCGGTTAAAACAAACTCATTTGCTTGGGTTCATCCGTTACCGGCGAAGTATACGCCGATTTTTCGGCGGCAGCGGGCGGCGAGAGTTTGGCGCGCGCCTCGTCCAGCAAAGCGGGCAGACGGGCGAAATCGGCCAGAATGGCGGGTTTGAGCGGCGGCTGATGGAGCGCCGCCGCCGGGTGGAACATGGCAATCACAAACCGCTCGCCAATCCGACTCATTTGCCCGTGAATCTGCGAAATTTTTACACCCGGCAGAAATTTCGCCATCGAAAAACGCCCCAACGTGATGATGATTTTCGGGTTGATGGCGGCAATCTGCCGCTCCAGGTAGCGGTCACAGGCCGATAATTCATCCGGCAGCGGGTCGCGGTTGCCGGGTGGGCGGCATTTGACCACGTTGCCAATCCAGACATCTTCGCGCTTCAGCCCGGCCTGCGCCAGCAGTTCGCTCAAAAACTGCCCCGACTGACCAACGAAAGGCAGGCCCTGTTCATCTTCGTTGAAGCCGGGGCCTTCGCCAATCAGCATGATTTCGGCATCGGCCGGGCCAACGCCCGGCACCGATTTTTTGCGGGTCTGATGCAGGGCGCAGTTTGTGCAAACCGAAACTTCGACGGCGATTTTTTCCAGGTCAGACATAATTTTCTTCTTTCCCAATTTTCAGCGACATCAAGACCGCCGCCTCACCGTTGGAATAATAACGAACCCGGCGGCCATCTTCCGCAAAGCTAAAGCTACGATACAACTGCTGAGCAGGTTGATTGCAGGCGCGTACTTCCAGCAGCACACAAGGAAAACCCAATTCAACGGCCTTCGCCAGCGCAGTTTTCATCAGCGCCCGGCCAATACCCTGCCGCCAGAAATCGGGGTGAACCGCCAGGTTGGCGATTTCGCCTTCCCCAGCCACGTTCCAAAAAGTGAGCGAACCCGCCAAACGCTCGTCCACTTCGGCCACCCAGCAAAATGTCGTTTCGCGCTTGAGCAACTCACGCGCATACTGGTTGGGCGTCCAGGGCAGTAAAATTCCGGCGGCGGTGTCAATCGCTATCACGGCAACAATATCGGTGGGGAGCATCGGGCGAATTTTCATACCAACCTTAGGGTCTATCCGAAAAATATGGCAGGTGGGACAAGTCTCCGACTTGTCCGCGCAAATCACAGATTTGCGCCACGTCTGGTTGCATATTTTACCAATCAAGGCTTGCGCGGAATTTTTTTTTAGATGAGCGTGCGCGCTTCGATGAATTTTCGGATAAGTTGTTACCCGGGGATAGCCGGGCCGACGTGCAAATAAATCGGCGCGAGGGCGGCAAGCGGGTCACTTTCGCCAGCCTGCCAGCGCCGCCAGGCCAGTTCGGCCAGCATTCCAGGGCGACGGGCAGCAGCCGCCGGGGAGGCCAGGCTGATTTTCTCGTTTTTGGTAAGAATCTGACGTTCGGCGCCGGTCAGTTCGCCGGTTAAAAAAGTTGGGGAGGTGATTTCGGCGGCCAGCGCCTCGGCGGTCGTCACCAGCGGATTCGCCGCTGAAGCCTGCCAGCCGCCTGCGGAAGCCTCGTACCAGCCGACAGCCAGGCGTCCGCGCCCGGCAGACAGGAGGCAGGCCAGGGCGGAGTCTTTGGTCGGCGTCAGTGGGGCGGCGAGAATTGCCAGCGTGGAAATTCCAATCAGCGGCAGAGTCAGGCTGAAGGCCAATCCCTTCGCAAAAGCCAGCCCGACCCGCAAACTGGTGAAGGAACCGGGGCCGAGCGCCACGCCCAGAGCGGTTAGCGCGCTGAGGGCGAGGCCGCTTTGCTGAAGAATTTGCTCAACTGCCGGGGCGAGTTCCACGGTGTGGCGCACCTTGCTGACCCACAGGCGCTCAGCCAGCAGGCGCTCGCCGTCGTAGAGCGCGAGGCCAAGTTGGGAGGTGGAGGTGTCGAGGGCGAGCAGCATGGGCGTGATAAATGCAGAATGAAGAATGGTAACTACTCAGACATTTGCCTTGCATCCATGCACCGGCGGGATAAATCCCTGCCTCCGTTCATGGAAGTCGGCTGAAGCCGACTCGGTCTTATAACCCGAAGGGCTTTTTTGTACTGAGGCAGGGCTTCCAGCCCGCCGCAAGGTGGCGGAAGAATATATGCCTGAGCAGTTATGCTGAATGATAAATGAATTCTTCATTCAGCATTTACGGTGATTTTGCGTTCGGTTTCGCCGAGGTGTTCCATCGTCAGCCACAGGCGGCTAGCGGGCAAAAGCGCGGCGATGCGCTCCGGCCATTCGACGATGAGCGCGCCTTCGGCCAGCATTTCGTCCAAGCCGAGTTCGGCGGCTTCGCGCAGATTTTCGATGCGGTAGGCGTCCATGTGATAAAGCGGCGTGCCGTCGGCGGCGCGGTAGAGATTGACCATGACGAAGGTCGGGCTGGAGACGGGGTCGGCGCTGCCCCAACCGGCGGCGACGCCTTGCGTCAGGGTGGTTTTGCCCGCGCCCAGGTCGCCTTGCAGGCAGAGCAGACTACCGGGACGCAGCAACGCGCCCAGTTTACGGCCAAATTCGCGCGTTTCGGCGGGGGAGTGGCTGACGAAGGAGGTTTTCACGCTAGGCGGCGGGCTGAGTCAGGTGAAGTTGTTCGCCAATCAGCCGGGCGATGGCGTTGGAGGCGTCGGGGCAGGCGGCGCGCTGGCAGGCGGCGACGATTTTCTGGCGTTCTGCCGGGTGTTTGACCCAATTGGTGAGGGTGGAAACGACGCGCTGCGGAGTCGGCGCCCAAACCCCCGTGCCGGTTTCGCGCACAAAGGTAACGTTGCCATCTTCCTGCCCGGGCAGGCGGGCGTAGAGAATGACGGGCAGCCCGGCGGTGACGGCTTCGGCAATCGTCCCCGGCCCGGCTTTGGTGACGATGACATCCGCGGCGCGCATAAAGTCGGGCATTTCGCGGGTGAAGCCGTAAATGAAGGCGGGAATTTGCCAGGCGAATTCTTCCAAACTTTGCTTGAGGCGTTCATTGCGCCCGGCGACCACCACCAGCGCCACATCCAGCCCCGCTTCGGCAATGGCGCGGGAGGTTTGCGCCAGCGGCCCCATACCCTCGCCGCCGCCGACAGCCAGCACGATGAATTTATCCTGCGGCCAGCCCAGGCGGGCGCGCAATTCGGCTTTACTGCCGCTCGGCACGCAGTAGCGCGCGGCAATCGGCTGACCGACGACATGCACTTTTTCGGGTGGCATGTGGTATTCGATGGCTTTTTGACGGGCGGTTTCGGTGGGAACACAAATCACATCGGCGCGCTGGTCAAACCACAGCGCGTGGGTTGTCACCATATCCGTCACGACGGTAATAAATGGCGGGTGTTTGGGGCCAAGCGCCTTGAGAATGAACGAGTTGGCAAACGGATGAACAGTCACCACCAAATCACAGGGGTGATTGTCAATAATGCGGCGCGCGGCGCGGGCGGCCATCGGCCAGATGGTGGCGGTGATGGCGCGGGCGCGGGCGCGGCCATCGGTGATGCGAAAACTAGCGCCCCATAAATGCGGCGCCTTCACCATGTACGGATACCAATCGGGCATACGGTTGAGCGGACGCGGAGCGTATTCCTTGAACACGTCCACCATTTCGGTGGTGACCGCATCACCAAATTGCAGGTGAACCGCCTCGATGATGGCTTCCGCCGCCGAGCGATGCCCGCCGCCGGTATCAGAAAAGAGAAAGAGAATATGGGGTTTTTGGCTCATGGGGTTTCCGAAGAGTGGGGGGAAGTTTGCGTGTGACGGATGCTTTTTGCGCGCCGCGCCAGGTCGCGCCGGGTCAGCAAAACGCGATGCCTGCAGGTTCGACATTCCAGGCCAATATCTGCGCCAATACGGGTAACAATCCACTCATCGCCGCCACAGGGATGTGGTTTCCGCATACGCACAAGGTCATCGGGGAGCAGGTCTGGGAGCATGGCTACGCGGATTATACCGTATCCCATCACTGGTTTTTTGATGTATGATATCCGTTCCGAATGGAGGTTGCCATGCTTATTTCCCCTGAAGAGTTAAACAAATTGTTATTAGCGGTGTTGATTGGCGGGTTGATTGGCTTTGAGCGCGAGATTCACTCCAAAGCCGCCGGTTTGCGCACCATCACCCTGATTACGCTGGGGGCAACGTTGTTCACCATGCTCTCCGTCCGTTTTGTGGATGACCGCGTGGTGGCGAACATCGTCACCGGTGTGGGCTTTCTCGGCGCGGGAGCGATTCTGCTCTCAGAAGGAAAAGTCAAGGGGCTGACAACGGCATCCTCCATCTGGGTGGCGGCTGCGCTGGGAATGGCAATTGGCCTGGACGAGTTTCGTCTGGCAATTTTTTCTGCTGGGCTGGTTCTGGTTGTGCTATGGCTTTTCACCCGTCTCGACCGGCTGGTGGATGTACTGGGGCGCGATACGCGCATGTACGAAATCACTTCGCTGGAAAAGCCTGGCAAATTAGATACAATTGACGCAGCTTTTCCGGCGCATGGCCTGAAAATTATTCGCACCCGCAAAAAGAAAACCAACGGGCTGTTGAGCGGCGAGTGGGAGGTGCGCGGTTCACTCCAACAGCACAATCACCTGGTGGAAAGCCTGCTAAAAGACCCTGACGTGGTGGAAATTCGGTAACTAACGCTGCGCGTAACGATTTGGGCTCATGGGTAGACCCTGTGCAATAAGCCAAACCCTTTCAACGCAAATTGGGCGAATAACGCAAAAAACAATTCGCGTTATTCGCTTCATTCGGAAAATTCGCGTTAAGATTTTTGCTCTTTGAGCGACCAAGTCTTGTAGCCTGCACACTTTTTACACATGAGCCACGATTTGTTAGCCGAATATGGCATCAACAAAATTGAACCTGGACACATGGATTTTAAAAAAGCCTGCCCTTTACAAGGCGGGCTTTTTTATCGCAAATCGCTTGCGGCTACTCTTGTGACGTTTTAACGGGAGTTTCTGTCGGGCGAATCTCTTTTTTGAGTTGTTTTTCCTTTATTTTTTGTTCCTTCTTCTTTTTCTTATCCAACTCTTTTTGACGTTTCTCATGTTTGTAGTTTACTTTGACCAAGGGGACACATCCTTTATTGTGAAAACTTATTTGGTAAATTCATTTCGGTCATTATACATCCAACCGGCCAACTTCCATCTTTACTTTACAAATTCTCCCGCGGCAATCACATTTAAATTGAGGCAAAACTGACTATGCCGTAGGATGTAGCCATGCCGAAAAAGCCCTTGGAAGCGATTGAAACACATTTTAGCGCCAGGTCACAGATCCGCGCAAAGATAGTGCCAAAAAACCATGCCTTTTCTAACTCGGACAAGCCGAAAGAGATTTGACCACGAAGGCCACGAAACAACACAAAGGAAAACCAAAAAATTTCGTGACTCTTTGTGACCCTTTGTGGTTAATTTCCTTGCTTTTTGTGCAAGAATTTCACTGATAAGATATTAAAGTCGTTAACTTCCCCAACCTGCCGGCGGTGGGTGAATTCACCATTTCGGGTATACTTTGGGTGACATTTGCAACCTTTTGCCTCAGGAAACATCCAATGACTGAAACCATATTTCCGGAAATTTCCATCGCCGCCCTCAAAGCGGGCGACCGCGCCGAATTTGCCCGGCTGGCTGCCAGCTTCAGCACCCCCATTTACCGGCTCGCCCTCAAAATGACCGGTGACCCATCGGACGCGGAAGATGTTTTGCAAAACACCTTTCTCAAAGCGCTCCAGCACATTCACGGTTTTGAAGAACGCTCCTCGCTTTCCACCTGGATGTATCGCATTGCTGCCAACGAAGCCCTGATGACCCTGCGCCGCCGCAAATCGCAAATTCCGGTGGATGAAAACCCCGACGACAGCGACGAAGAGTTGGCGCCCATGCAATTCACCGACTGGTGCTGCCTGCCCGAAAGTGAATTTGTCTCGGCTGAAGCCAAAAAGCAGCTCGACCAGGCCATCCAGCACCTGCCCGACAGCCTGCGTGTCGTCTTTTTGCTGCGAGACATCGAAGGCCTCTCCATCAAAGAAACTGTCGAGGCGCTCAACTTGAGCGAAACTGCCGTTAAAACCCGTCTCTTGCGCGCGCGGCTTCGACTGCGCGAAAAACTCTCCAGCTATTTTGGTGAGCGTGTCCGCGAGGTATCTTAATATGACTCACACCTACTCTCTCACTTGCCAGGAATTGCTCGCCTCCATTTCTGATTATGTGGACGGCAGCCTCAGCCCAGAACTTTGCCAGGAAATCGAACGCCACATTCGCGGCTGTGAAAATTGCCGCGTCGTGCTGGATACCACCACCAAAACGCTCTACCTGTACCGCCAATCTGCTGAAAAAATTGCCCTGCCCGGCGAAGTGCAGGAACGCCTGATGAGCGCGCTCGACCTGAGCGAATTTTTCAAGTAGCCTGTCACTTTTTTGGGGAAAAATGCATCCAAAAGAAGCAGCCCAACCGCCCCAGACGCCGCCGAAAACGACTCCCGTTCAACGTGGCGCGGTTTGCCCCCAATGCGGGCAGGGCATTCTCGACTACAACGGCATGTTGGAACTGGAATGCCCGCGCTGCGGATTTAGTACCAGCGCAGGCGCCGGCTGCACCTGATAACCCGCAAGACCCGCCCCGTGTGGGCGGAAATTCACCCCAAAGGATTTCCCATGGATAAATTGCTCCCGCAAGAAATCGTTGAGCAAGTTCGCCAGGTGTTCGGTCAACTCCAGCACCCGGTGGCGGCGCTGCTGTTTGCCTCACAGCAAAACTGTGACTATTGCGCCGAAACACAACAATTGCTCAGCGAAGTTGCCGAACTCTCTCCGTTGATCGAGATGAGTGTTCACGACATCGAAGCCGAAGCCGACCTGGCCGCTCACTACAATGTGACCGGCAAAGCCCCGGCCATCATCCTGGCCGCCAAAGACGGTGGTCAGATTACCGACCTGGGCATCCGCTTCCTCGGCCTGCCCTCCGGCCACGAATTTGGCACCCTCGTCCAAGACATCCTCATGATTTCCGGGCGCGATTCGGGCCTGACGGCGGCCACCCGCGAGTATCTCAAATCGCTGGAAAAACCGCTGCACCTGCAGGTTTTTGTCACCCCTACCTGACCGTATTGCCCGCGAGCCGTGTTGCTCGCTCACCAGTTTGCCATGGAGAACCCGGCCATGATTTTGGCCGAAGGCGTGGAAGCCACCGAGTTTTCTGCGCTTGCCAACCAATACGCCATCAGTGGCGTGCCAGATACCGTCATCAACAACGACGCCGGGCGCGCGCTGGGCGCCGTTCCCGAAGCCCAGTTACTGGCAGAAGTTCGCCGGGCCGTGGAAAAATAAATTAGAATGGGGGCGGCCAACTGGCCGCCCCCATTTTTTAAAGGAATTCGCCATGAATCCTTCCAAACGCGCAGAAGCCCGTCAGCGGGCGCGCAGTGTTTCATCCCAAAACATCATTTTGCTGGTGATTGGCGCCGGGCTGATTTTGGTGGCGCTGGCGGCGTTTCTCTCCCTGCCGAAGCAGAGCGCTGCCGGAGCGGCCAACGACCTTTCGGCGGCCTCGGCCATCCCGTCTGAGGTGAATTTCCCTGCCCCGGCGGTGGAAATTTCGGACTTGCAGGGCAAGCCCGTCGCGCTGAGCGATTTCTCCGGTCAGGTCATCCTGTACAACGCCTGGGCCACCTGGTGCCCGCCCTGCAAACAGGAAATGCCGACTCTGCAGGCTTACTACGAAGCCCACCGCGAACAGGGGTTTGTGATTGTCGCCATCGAAGACGGCGAGCCAGTGAACGAAGTTGCCAAATTTGTGACCGAGTACGGGCTGACGTTCCCGGTCTGGCCCGACCCGAAGTGGGTGGCGACGACGGCTTTTCGCACCGATTCGCTGCCGACCTCGTTTGTGATTGACCGCGCCGGAACGGTGCGCCTGACGTGGACCGGCGCAATCAGCCGCGAAATGCTGGAAAAATACGTCACCCCCATGCTGCAACGGTAGAGGAGTTTTTTATGGACGCAAAAGTAACCTGGAGCGAGGGCATGACTTTCAGCGGCAGCGCCGAGACGGGCTTCAGCGTGCCGCTCGGCGCGGACCCGGCAGTGGGTGGCGCCAACGACGGTTTTCGCCCGCTGGAATTGATGGCCGTCAGCCTGGCCGGTTGCACGGCGATGGATGTGATTTCCATTTTGCGCAAGAAACAGCAGGCGGTGCAGAAGTTTGAAGTCAAAGTTCACGCCGACCAGCCCGACCAACATCCGCACATTTTTACGCATATCGTCATCGAATATCACCTCGGCGGCGAGGCGCTGGACGAGGCGGCGGTACGGCGCGCGATTGAACTTTCAGCGCTGAAATATTGCCCGGCGCAAGCCATGCTCGGCAAAGTCGTGCCGATGGAATTGACTTATTTCATCTACGCCGCCGATGGGCGGCTGGAAAAACAAGGCGTCTGGCAGCCCCAGTAGACGCGCTACTCGTCGGCGCGGATGGCGCTTTTGCCCTCGGCGGAGGTTGAGGCAATCACCGTGCGCGAGAAGCGCGTCAGCGTGCCATCATAGGCGCGTGCGCCGTTGTGAACCTGCCAGCCCGCCAGATTAAATCCCAGCGGGCCATCGGCCAAAACCCATTCCCCATTATATTTTCGCGCAATGTGAACGTGCGTGCCAGTTGATTCGCCCCCCTCGCAAGAGGGGTGGCCGATTTTTTGACCGGCGCGGACGGTTTCGCCCACTTTGGGGCGGCTGTCCAGCGCGAGATGCAGGTAAAACAGCACCCAGCCGGTACGCTCATCGCCGTCGCCGTCCAAATCCACCGTCAGGCCGTCTTCCACCGAGCGGGTGACCAGACCGTCAGCCATCGCCACCACCCATTCGCCGGTGGCGCTGCAGGCCGAGACTCCGGTTGGGGCGAAATCAATCGCCGCGTAGGGGTCACCCTTGCCCCAGCCGGTATGCGGGCCGCCGGTGAAATTCCAGGATTTGCCCGGCTCGAAGGGCAGCATCAGCGCCGGTTGGTTCAGGCTGCCCGAGATGTGCGGCGGCGTTTGCCAGGGGTCGCCAAACAAGGTGAGGTAGGTTTTGGCAAAGCCATCCGCGTTGACCTTGCCAGCGTAGTCCACGTCGGAGAATTGGCGGGAAAAATAAAATTGCAGGGCCACGCTGGCAGCGTTTTGCCAGGGATCGGGGCGTTCCAGGCTGCCGTCGGGGTGTTTCCATTCGGTGAGTGCGCCGCGCCGCCAGCCGTAGTAGCCGTTGTTGAGCGTGTTCGCCGCCCAGACGAGTTGTAAATACAAGCCGCGATAACCGGCATTGCGGTACTGAAGAAAGTAGCCATCCGCAGGCGCTGTCGGCGCGGAGAGCGCCCCCGCCTGAAATTCGAGCAGCGCCAGCAGCAGGCGCGGGCTGATGCTGAAGTTTTGCGCCACCAGGTCAATCACCTGCGCGGCGCTTTTGCGCCCGTCCTGCAGGCCTTCGCTGTAATTTTTTAGCCAGCCGGGTTGACTGTTGATGAAGGCGGCCAAATCGAAACCGCTTTGCGCCGGGCCATTGATGAAAAGCGCGTCGGGAATCATTTGGTAGGGCGTGCCCCACAGCGCCAGGTAGTAGATGGGAATTTTCATCGGAAAGCCGGGCGGCATGGTGGTGGCGTCTTGCGGAATGACCGGGTTGGCGGCGCGGATTTTGGCTTCGCTGGTGTTGAAATGCGCGGCCAGGGCGGGCAGGGTGTCACCGGTCTGGGCGAGGTAGTCCACCAGTTCACCGGGGGCGTAGGGTGGGCGGGTCGCCGGTGGGGTGGCGGTGACGGTCGGCGTGAATGTGGCCGAATCAGCGGAAACCGCTGTCAGCGGGAGGGGTTGCGCGGCGGGCGCGCAGGCGGGGAGAATCATCAGCAGGAGCAGAAAAATCCTGCGGGTCAGGGTATTTTTCATCTATTTTTTGGGGCGGGATATGCGGGTTTCAAAGGAACCGCAGGCGCAGGCTTCGATGGTTTTTTCGCCGTTGCGCAGAAAGCCTTTGTAGGGTTCGGCGCCGCTTTGCGAAATCCAGCCGCCCAGGTTGAAGGCCAGCGGGCCGTCGGCCAGCATAAATTCCCCGTTGAATTTGCGCACAAGATGAACGTGCGTACCGGTGGCAACACCGCCCTCGCAGGAGGGATGGCCGATACGGTCATCTTTTTGCAGGCGCGTGCCAAGCGCCACTTTGCCATCGCTTCTGACATGCAAAAAAAGAATATTCCAGCCAGTCTGTTCCTGTCCGTCGCCATCCAGGTCAAGAACGACAATGCCTGTATTGACGCGAACAACGAGGCCTGCCGCCGGAGCCACCAGCCAGGCATCCGATTTGACACAACCGGGCTCCATCGAGGCCGGGGCGAGATCGAGCGCGGCGGACGCACCTTCATGTTCCCAGGCAGAGTGCGGGCCGCCCGAAAAACTCCACACAGCGCCCGGCTCAAACGGTAAATCCAGCACTGGCTGTGTCAGGCCTCGGGGCAACAGCGGGCCAAAAGCAGTGGCGCGCGCCCACGGATCGCCAAACATCTCCTGATAAACGGCAGAAAATTGTTGCAAATCCTGTTGCCAGAGCGGACGGTTATGTAATTGCGCAAAAAAATATATCAATCCGGCGGTGGCGGCATTGAGTTTGGGCGAAAGCGGCAGGCTGGAGCCATCGGGAAAGGTGATTTCCGTCAGCGTTCCGGCGCGCCAGCCGTAGTAGCCCAGCGAAAGTTGACCGGCGGCCCACATCATCTGACGGAACAAACCGCGATTGTGATAATCCACATAACCGAGCGGGTAATCGCTCTGGGCAAAATTTTCAGGGGTGCCGCGCACCCATTGGCTCTGATATTCGATGACAGCCAATAACAGGCGTGGGCTGAGCGAATTTTCGTCGGCAATGGCTTGCACCGCTTCGGCGCCGCTCGTCCACTCTGTACTCATCAAATACTCGCGGTACTGGCTCAAATACCCATTGGTTTGACCAACATATTGCAGCGTATTGAAGCCGATGGCGGTGGGCGAATAAACAAACTCGCTGTCTGGCAAAATCGGGGTATCCGAAGTGCGCTCGGCGGGCAGGCGGTCGGGCATCAGCAGTAACGTGCCAGGCGGAATCAATTCGCCGCTGGGCGGCAGAACGACATCCGAGATGATTTCGGCGGGAGAAACTCCGGCGCGGCGGGCGATGATTTCGAGGGTGTCACCGCCGCTGGCGAGAAGCACCAGCATCGGTCCGGAGACATTAATCGGCGGGAGGGTGGGCGTGGGAAGCGAGCCGGGAGTGGCTGTACCCAACTGGGGTAAAACGACAAGGGGGTTTTTTCCCGGCGTGGAACTTGCGGTGGGAACGAGAGCATAGATCGGGGCGGTGACGTTTGCCTGCGGCGTGGGTGTCGGCAAATTTCCCCACAAGCCGCCGCCACAGCCCGCCAAAAGAGCAAGGGTCAACACAGCTGAGAGATCTTTTCTACCAATCACCGAAAATATCCGAGCGCCAGGCGCAGGCGCGTCTCCACCTCTTGCGGAGCATCTTTGGGCAGGGATTGGAGCGCGGTTTGGGCCTCGATGACGGAGTACCCCAGCGCGGTCAGCGCGGCCAACACTTCACCGTCTGCATCGGAGAGCGCCGCGATGCGCTCCAACCCGCTGATTGGTTTGAGGCGGTCCTTGAGGTAAAACATCAATTTTTGGGCGGTTTTTTTGCCGACGCCGGGCACGCGCGAGAGCAGATCGGGCTCCTCGCTGAAAACGGCCCGCTGCAGCGATTCCTGGTCGAGCGTGGAAAGCACGGAAAGCGCCATTTTCGGCCCGACGCCATCCGCGCCGAGCAGGGTGGTGAAAAGTTGACGTTCAGAGGCGCTTTCAAAGCCGTAGAGCGCCAGGTCATTTTCGCGCACGACGAGATGCGTATGCAAAAGTACAATTTCGCCGGGCTGGAATTGAGTCAGCAGCGGTTTGGGCGTAAACACGCGCAACCCCACGCCGCCAACTTCCAGCACGAGGGCATTTTCTTCAACTTGGGTAATTTCACCGCGTAAGGTGGCTATCATGGCGTGATTGTACCAAGTTTAACTGTAACTGCTCAGGCATATATTCTTCCGCCATCTTTCGGCGGGCTGGAAGCCCTTCCTCAGTACAAAAAAGCCCTTCGGGCTACAAGACCGAGTCGGCTGAAGCCGACTTCCATGAACTGAGGCAGGGATTTATCCCGCCGGTACATGGATGCAAGGCAAATGTCTGAACAGTTACGTTTAACTTTGTTCGGCAGTATGGGCGCGATACTTGTAGAACAGCAGGTGGCAAATGGCAATCGCCAGGGCATCGGCGGCGTCGTCGGGTTTGGGAATTTGCGGCAGGTTGAGCAAAACTCGCACCATCTCTTGCATTTGTTTTTTGTCTGCCGAGCCATAGCCAGCGACGGCCTGCTTGATTTCATTGGGGGTGTACTCGCCCACGTCCAACCCGGCTTGCGCCAACGCCAGCAAAATGACTCCGCGCGCCTGGCCGACGGTGATGGCGGTGGAAATATTTTTTTGAAAAAAAAGTTTTTCCACGCCGCAGGTGACGGGATGATGATTACGCAAAATCTCATTCAGACGCTGGTAGAGCAAATCGAGCCGCTCGGCGTCGGGCAGTTCTTTGGGAGTCAGAATCACGCCAAACTCAACGGCTTCAAATGAGCCGTCGCGCAGTTCGCGCACCAGGCCAAAACCGGTCGTGGCAGTTCCAGGGTCAATGCCGAGAGCGAGAGTCATCAGATTGGTAAAAAAAATGGGGCGGTTGCCCGTCCCATTTTGGTTTATTCTTCTTCTTCGAGCGCCGCCAGGACTTCATCTGACATCACCAGGTTGTGATAGACACCCTGCACATCATCCAACTCTTCAATGGTGTCAACCACCCTCAAAACTTGCAGGGTTTGTTCCACGTCCAGCTCCAGTTCCTGCTTGGCAATCAAACGCAGGCCGCCTTCTTCGGGGTGAACTTTGGCCGCGGCAAGCGCGTCGCCAATGGTTTTGAAGGCATCCACCGGCGCGATGATTTCGATGCTTTCATCGTCTTCCTGCACGTCATCGGCCCCGGCTTCAATACCAAGTTCAAAGGCTTTGTCGAATGAAATCTGGCTGGTGGGGCAAACAAAATAGGCTTTACGCTCAAACTGCCAGCCGACTGCGCCCGCTTCGGCCATGTTACCGCCGTTTTTGCTAAAGGCATGACGCACATCTGCAACCGTGCGATTGCGGTTTTCCGTGACACAATCCACCATAATGGCAGAGCCGTGCGGGCCGTAGCCTTCCAGCGTAAACTCTTCGTAGACGGCGGCATCTTTATCTTCACCCGCGCCGCGGCGAATGGCGCGTTCGATGTTATCTTTGGGCATATTGCCCGCGCGCGCTTTTTCAATCGCCATCAAAAGCCGAACGTTGGTGCCGGGGTCGCCCCCACCGTTGCGTGCGGCCATGACGACTTCTTTCGCCAGGCGGGTGAAAATTGCGCCTTTTTTTGCATCTGTTGCGCCTTTTTTACGGCGAATGGTTGCCCAATGGCTATGTCCAGACATAAAATGCTGCTCCTTCTAATCTATTCTAATTGGAAAGTGAATTATATCACGGGGAAGTCAGGCAAAGAAGCCGCCAGCCAGCAACTCTCATTAGCTGGTGATTACCCACATCTTTGCTCCACCCTGCAAAGCGACACAGTGTGCACGCAAAGCGTGTCAGAGATGGAGGCGAAAATCTCCCGCCTTTCGAGCAAAATCGGGAGATTTTGCAGTCCGCAGGACGAAAATTGGCGACTTGTGGGTAATCACCAGTCATTAACTGGTGATTACCCATCTCGCATCGCGGAGCTAAAGCCAATACTGTTTAGATAAGGAGTCCAACGTCTCCCGACGTTGGCACCAACGTCGGAAGACGTTGGACTCCGAAACCGCTAGATAAACAGTGTTGGGGCTAAAGCCGTCTGCTCAATACATGAAAGTCCGTTTCCAGCGGACTTTTCGTGCCCTGAGGCAGAACTTCAGTCCGACGAATCGTGCTATGCAAAAAATGTGGGTAATCACCAGTTAACAAAGCCGTGAAAGTTACCTTAAGGTATAATAAAAAAGCGATTTTCCTGAAACTCGCAATCTTTTTTCTCTGGATGCCAAGCCTATGACAAACGTCCCCTTGAAACTCCCTGCTGATTACTGGCTTAATTTTTCAATCAGCAAGCGCGACATTGAATTTCTGCAAAACTACCTTTTTGAGAGCGAAATTCCGCTCGACGAAAGCGAATTGGCCAGCCTTTTGGTGGTTGAGCGCATTCGTCAGGAACGCGAATCATTGCTGAAACAGCAAAAAAGTGAGGGCGCGGCTATTTATATTCCGAAAGAATCTTACTCAATCGGACAAAAACTAAGTTTCCCGGCGCTGAATTGGCGTAAAGGTGAAGTCAAATCTGTTCGGGCGGGAGCCAACCATCAGATTGGCGCTTTTGATGTGCTGGAAATGGTTTTCGATGACGGTTCCACCCGTTTGTTCGCCGCCGGTCTGGTAGAACATGCCCTTAATAATCCACCTGAAGAAACGCCCGACCCACATGTCGACCCGGTTCAAATCGGCTTGGAATATGGCGAAAACTTGTCGAAAAATCTGGAAATGGTCTTGCAGGCTGATGATACGCTGGTCAAAGTAGCCGGGTTGTGGTTTCCGCGCGCCTTGCTGGTGGATATTGGGCAGGGACATTTAAATCTGGCTGAAGCCGTGCTGGAAATGGCCGCTGGCGCACCGCTTTCGGTGGCGGCGCTGATGGAACAAGTTGATTTGCCCGGTGGCGTCAACGCCAAACTGACTGAATTTTCGATCAACTACGCCTTACAGGAAGATGGCCGTTTCGATGAAGTTGGCCCACGCGGGCAGGTTCTGTGGTGTCTCAAGCGCCTCGAACCGGAAGAAGTTCAAAACGTTCCCGCGCCATTGAAGTACACGCCGATAGAATACGACCGCGCTACGCTTACACCACAAATGCTGGCGCTGGAAGCTCAATTGGACGATGAATTGAGCGATAACGAGCAAAAACCGCTCAAGTCCGACGAAGTGACCTTGACTCTCTCTTACCCGCATTGGCGCGCTGGTACTCTGCCGGTTTCGGCGCGCGTGCGCAATTTCTTCCCCACCGCCTATGAGTCGGCGCGCGTGCGTTTTATTTTGGTGGACGCCCGTACCGGCGAAAAAATTCCAGCCTGGGTGGTGCGCGAGCAAGGCTACGTTTACGGTCTTAAGGCCTGGTTTGAGAAGAACAAACTCATTCCGGGCGCGCAAGTGATTGTGCGGCGATCCAAGACGCCTGGCGAAGTCATTCTCGACCCGCGCACCCATCGTTCCACCCGTGACTACGTCCGCACCGTTTTGACCGGATCAGATGGCGGCGTGGTGTTTGCCCTGCTGAAACAAGAATTAGCCTGTGATTTTCACGCCCGCATGGTGACGGTTGTTCCTGATGTGGCTGGAATTGACCAGGCCGTTGCTCAACTAGCGCGCGGGCGGCGCACGCTCGAACAGACTATCCACAACGTCTTGCAGGAACTTTCCAAACTAACGCCGCAGGGGCATGTTCATGCTGAGGAACTGTACTCTGCTGTCAATATTTTGCGCCGCGTACCGCCCGCCCCTTTGCTGGTTGCGCTGGCAAACAGCCCTGATATTACCCACGTTGGCGATTTGTATTTTCGTCTGAGCGCTTCTGCTTCGGAGGAATAACCCATGAGCATTGTCAAACCTAGCCTCCAAACTCGTTTTCATATTGACTTTGACTGGTGGCGCCAAAACGAAAATGATTGGCATGTGCATTTGCGCAGTTTGCTTTGTCCCGAACATGAGGGCGCTTTTTCGGGGCAGGGAGTTGAACTGATGGACTTCGTTGACCCCGAAACCGCCGAAGTTCATCCGATGGATGGCTTGCAACATACCATTCTGGTGCATTGCGCCCGCCAACCTGGTTTTGTCACCGCCCAGACGCAGCTGGTGGAAGCGGTTTTTCGCACCTTTCTTGCCAATGGCAACAGCCCGCTCTCACCCGTTGAACTTGCTGAACGGCTCAATCGCCCGGCCAACACCATTCTTACCACGCTCGCTGGCCCGCGCGTTTATCGCGGCTTGCGCCCGGCGCGCGAGTAAACGCTTCGGCTCCTGTAGCTCAATGGACAGAGCAGCAGCCTTCTAAGCTGTTGGTTGTGGGTTCGAATCCCGCCAGGGGCACTGTACGATCAGATTAACGGTTTTCATAAGGAGAAATATGACTACTGAACGTTTTGGCATGATTAAATTTGCCGGTAAGGAACAAACTGTTATCGGCGACGATATTCAGGTTGGGCAGAAAGCGCCTGAATTTACCATTCAGAAAAATGACTGGTCGCTAGCCAAAGGCCTCAAAGAAACGCGCGGAAAAGTTCGCATTCTGGCCGCTGTTCCCTCGCTTGACACCCCGGTCTGCGACCGCGAAACCCGCCGCTTCAACGAGGCCGCCGCCCAACTGGGCAAAGACGTTGCCATTCTCACCCTCAGCATGGATTTGCCCGTTGCCCAAAAGCGCTGGTGCGGCGCCGCGGGCGTTACCCAGGTGCAAACCTTCTCTGACGTGGTCAAAGCCGATTTTGGTAAAAAATACGGCGTCCTGATGAAGGAAGTCCGCCTTTTGCGCCGCGCTGTCTTCGTGGTAGATAAAAAAGGCATGGTTGTTTATGCCGCCTACATGCCGGTCAATGGCGATGAACCTGCCTACGAAGAGGTCCTCGCTGCTGCAAAAAAAGCGCTGGGTAAGTAAAAATTGCGCCCTGGCGGAGAGTTTCCACCAGGGCGCGTTGGTGGAATGCCATGACAACTGTCATCCTTCGCTCGCGCAATTCTCTGCCCGAAAAACGCCGTACAATCGTCCAATCTATCGGTTTTCAGGCGCGTTTATATCCTCAGGTTTGGAGCCCGCCGGCTGACCTGTACGAAGTCGAAGACGCCTATATCGTCCGCGTTGAAGTAGCTGGAATGCGCCAGCAGGATTTCTCCGTCAGCCTGCAAAATGACCTGCTCACCATTCGCGGAATCCGCCCTGACGCCCCGGAGCGCCGTGCCTACCATCAGATGGAAATTCGCTCGGGCGAGTTCAACGTCATCACCGCTTTGCCGGGCGTGGTGAACCCCGAAAGCGCCATTGCTGAATACTACGACGGCTTTCTCACCATCACCCTGCCCAAAGCCTGATTTATTTAGGGACGGATAAAGGAATACCTGCCTCCATGCCTGCTTCTCGTTGGAATTCCAACCCTGTAGATTTGTTCAAGTGGATGAATGATGATGACGCCGAACTGCTGGATATGTTCATGCCATCGGTTGTTGCACGCCCCGCGCCCCGCAAGGATGTCGCCGCAGTGACGACGCCTGAACCTGACTCTGTTTCCCCGGAAATGCCTGCCCCTGAGGTGATTCCCATTTTGCCCCTGCGCGGGCTGGTCGTTTATCCCCAAACTGCCGTCCCGCTGACGATTGGTCAGCCGCGCTCCGTCAAATTGGTGGATGACGTTGTCGGCGGCGACCGCTTTGTCGGCCTGGTGGCCGCTAAAAACCCGGAGTTGGATATGCCTGGCCCGGGTGACCTCTATCAGACCGGCACACTCGCCACCATTCATCGCTTGCTTCGCGCGCCGGATGACACCATTCGCCTGCTCGTGCAGGGCGTGGAGCGCATCCGTATTTTGGAATACGTTCAGACTGAGCCGTATCTCATGGCGAAAATTCAGCGCCTGCCGGAAAGCATAGAAGCGGGGCTGGAAGTGGATGCCCTGGCGCGTAACGCTCGTGACCAGTTTGCTCAAATTGCCGAATTGATTCCATCCTTTCCCCGCGAGCTGGTTGGCACCATTGCCGCGCTGGAAGACCCGCTGCAATCGGCCTATGCCATCGCCAATTTTCAGCGCATTGAGTTGCAAGATGCTCAAACCTTGCTTGAGCTTGATTCGACGACGGATAAGCTGCGCAAGCTGATTGGAATTTTGGTGCGCGAAGCCGAAGTCTTGCAATTGGGACAAAAAATTCAAAACGAAGCGCGTTCCGAAATTGACAAAGTGCAGCGTGAATACTTTTTGCGTGAGCAGTTAAAGGCCATCCAAAAAGAACTTGGCGAAAAAGACGAGCAAGCAGTTGAAGTGGATGAGTTTCACAAAAAAATTGACGACGCCAAGATGCCGGAAGAAGCCGAAAAACAGGCGCGTCACGAGTTGGAACGTCTTTCGCACCTGCCAACTGCCGCCGCTGAATATGGCGTGATTCGCACCTACCTCGATTGGCTGACCACTCTGCCCTGGTCGAAATTCACCGAAGACAACCTTGACATCGCTCACGCGCGTCAGGTGCTGGATAAAGACCACTACGGGCTGGAAGACATCAAAGAACGCATTCTGGAATTTCTTGCCATCCGCAAATTGCGTCTGGAACGCCGTGACGAACTAACTACCGAGTCGGATGATTTGATTCGACGTGACCGCGAAGGTGTCATCCTATGCTTTGTCGGCCCGCCCGGCGTGGGAAAAACATCGCTGGGGCAATCCATTGCCCGCGCCATGGGGCGCAAATTTTTACGCATCTCCCTTGGCGGCGTGCGCGACGAAGCCGAAATTCGCGGACATCGCCGTACCTACATCGGCGCCATGCCGGGACGTATTTTACAATCGCTGCGGCGTATTGAAAGCCGCAATCCGGTTTTTATGCTCGACGAAGTGGATAAGCTCACCAACGATTTTCATGGCGACCCGTCTTCAGCCCTGCTCGAAGTGCTTGACCCCGAACAAAACGGCGAGTTCCGCGATAACTATCTGGAGGTGGCCTACGACCTCTCGCAGGTGATGTTCATCACCACCGCCAATACACTTGAGACCATCCCCAGCCCATTGCGCGACCGAATGGAAATTATCCCGCTTTCTGGCTACACCGAGGGTGAGAAAATTTCCATCGCGCGCGGCTACCTCATCCCGCGCCAGATTCGGGAAAACAGCCTGAAGACCGGTGAAGTTGAATTTTCCGAAGACGCGCTGAAAACCATCGTGCACGAGTACACCCGCGAGGCCGGAGTGCGCAATCTGGAGCGCAATATTGGCTCGGTTTGCCGCAAAATTGGGACGCGCATCGCTGAAGGCAAAGGCGATATTTTCTCCGCCACGCCCGAACTGGTGCGCGAGCTGCTGGGACATCCCATTTTCCGCGGCGACGAAGAGATGAGTTTGCGAATTTCTCAGCCGGGTGTGGCTGCTGGCCTAGCCTGGACGCCCTACGGCGGCGATGTGCTTTTTATCGAGGCCACGCGCATGCCCGGCGGCAAAGGCTTTCAAATCACAGGCTCGATTGGCAACGTGATGCAAGAATCTGCCCGCGCCGCGCTCTCGTTTGTGCGCTCGCGCGCCGTCAGCCTGGGGCTGGATGCACACTTCTTCGATAAGACCGATATTCACATGCATGTTCCTGCCGGAGCGCAACCCAAGGATGGCCCATCGGCAGGCGTGACGATGGCAACCGCCCTCGTTTCACTACTTTCGGGACGCATGGTCAAAAAAGGCCTGGGCATGACTGGCGAGATTACCTTGCGCGGACAGGTCATGCCAGTCGGCGGCATTAAAGAGAAGATGCTGGCCGCGCACCGCAACGGTCTCAACACCATCATCCTGCCGCGCCGCAATGAACTTGATCTGGAAGATGTGCCGGAAGAAATCAAAAAAGCAATGACTTTCATTCTGGCGGATACCGTTGAAGATGTCTTGAATGCCGCGCTGGAGCCGGCTCCTGCCGCTCCCGAAACACCCCACGCGCCCAAACGACCAGCCAAACCCCGCAAAAAGAAGGAAATTGCCGATGTCTAAAATCATGCTGGCTGAAGATGATGCCATGATGGTTTCCTTGCTGAAAACTTTACTGGCGCTGGAAGGCTTTCAGACTGTCACCCTTTTTGAAAATGATGATTTGCTTGCGGCTTTGGAGCGCGAATCCCCCGATGTGCTTATGTTGGATATTCATCTGACGCAGGGCAACGGCATTGATTTCCTGCGCCGGTTACGAGCCGACTCGCGCTTCACTCGTCTGGTCGTCATCATGGCGTCGGGTATGGATTTGCGCGAAGAGTGCCTGACCGCCGGCGCAAATATCTTCCTCCTCAAACCTTTCATGCCCGATGACCTGATTCAAGCTATTCGCGCTCAACTATGAGTGATTTCACGCTTCGGTTCGGAATCCTTACCCTTTCAGACCGCTCCGCGCGCGGTGAGCGTCCCGACGTCTCTGGCCCAGTGCTGGCAGATGCGGTAAAGACGCGCGGCTGGCAGGTGATTCAGACCAACGTCCTTCCCGATGAGCCGGGTATTCTTCATGCCGAGTTAAGCGAATGGGCTGATTCAGGCGCTTTTGATGTAATTTTGACAACCGGCGGCACAGGCTTTTCCCCACGCGACGTTACTCCCGAAGCAACCCGCCTCGTAGTTGAACGCTTGACACCCGGCCTCGACGAAGCCATGCGCGCCGCCAGCTTGCGCGTCACCCCGCACGCCATGCTTTCGCGCGCCATCTCTGGCATTCGCGGCACAACGCTGATTATCAACCTGCCCGGCAGCCCAAAAGCGGCATTGGAGAATTTTGCGGCGGTTGCTCCGGTGCTGGAACATGCCATTCGCTTGTTGACAGGCCATCCTGATGCAGAACGGGGACATTAGATGGTAGCGAATTACGTCCTATCCCTATCGTTTTAGCGTGCGGTACTTGACCCGGTGCGGCTGAACATCCTTGCCGTAACGCTCCAGATAATCGGCTTCGTAATCACTCCAGTTGCCGAGGAAAAGCCGCGCCTGCGAATCGCCCTCGAAGGCCAGAATGTGCGTGCAGATGCGGTCGAGAAACCAGCGGTCGTGGCTGACCACCAGCGCGCAGCCGGCAAATTCTTCCAGCGCCTCTTCCAGCGCCCGCAGCGTGTTTACATCCAGGTCGTTGGTCGGTTCGTCGAGCAGGATGACGTTGGCGCCTTCTTTGAGCGTTTTGGCGAGATGCACGCGGTTGCGCTCGCCGCCCGAAAGCACGCCCACTTTTTTCTGCTGGTCAGCGCCCATAAAATTGAACGAGGAACAGTAACCGCGCGCATTGATTTTTCGTTTGCCCAATTCCAGCGTTTCGGCCCCGCCGGAAATTTCCTCGTAGACGGTTTTCTCCGCGTCGAGGCTGCGGTTTTGGTCGGCGTAGGCCAGTTTGACCGTTTCGCCGATGCGGATGCCGCCGCTGTCGGGTTTTTCTTGCCCGGTAATCATTTTCAGCAGGGTGGTTTTGCCTGCCCCGTTGGGGCCGACCACGCCGACAATGGAGCCGGGCGCTATTTTGGCGCTGAAATTATCCAAAATCAGGCGCTCGCCGTAGCTTTTTGTGATTCCGTTTAACTCAATCACAATGTCGCCCAGGCGTGGGCCGGGCGGCAGATAAATTTCCAGGTCTTCGCGGCGTTCTTCCATTTCCTGGCTGAGCAGGGATTCGTAGGCGGTGACGCGCGCCTGGCCCTTGGATTGGCGCGCCTTGGGCGACATGTGAATCCATTCCAACTCGCGCTGCAGGGTTTTCTGGCGCTTCGATTCGGATTTTTCCTCGAGGCGGATGCGCTCCTGCTTTTGCTCCAGCCATGAGGAATAGTTGCCCTTCCAGGGGATGCCGTAGCCGCGGTCGAGTTCCAAAATCCAACCGGCGACGTTGTCGAGGAAGTAGCGGTCGTGGGTGACAGCGATAACCGTACCTTTGTACTCGCGCAGGTGATGTTCGAGCCAGGCGACGGATTCGGCGTCGAGGTGGTTGGTCGGCTCGTCGAGCAGCAGGATGTCGGGTTCGGTGAGCAGCAGCCGGGTGAGCGCGACGCGCCTTTTTTCGCCGCCGGAAAGCGTCTCGATGACCGCATCGGCTAGCGGACAGCGCAGGGCGTCCATCGCCACTTCCAGGTGTGAGTCGAGATTCCAGGCGTCGTGTTTGTCAAGTTCGTCCTGCAGCTTGGCCTGTTCGACAATCAGCGCGTCAAAATCGGCGTCGGGTTCGCCGAATTTGGCATTGACTTCTTCGTAGCGCGCCAGCATGGTCACAATCGGCTGAACGGATTCGCGGATGGTTTCGATGACGGTTTTTTTCGGGTCAAGTTCGGGTTCCTGCGGCAGGTAGCCGATGGAGTAGCCCTTGCTGATGGCGATTTCGCCGACGTAGTTTTGGTCAAGCCCGGCGATGATGCGCAGCAGGGTGGATTTGCCCGCGCCGTTCAGGCCGAGCACACCGATTTTGGCGCCGTAGTAAAAGCCGAGCGAAATATCGCGCAGGACTTGTTTGTTGGGCGGGTGGATGCGCCCGACCTTGTTCATGTTGTAAATAACGAGGGATTCGTTTGCCATAGTGGAATGATTTTATCAGTGATTGGGTGTAGATATTTTGGCGTGATGAGATGGGTTTTCTGCGCTGTCAGGCGGTTTGCGAAAAATATTTTGTTTCTACATCTTTTTCGTCTGGGATGCACATAAACATTGCAAGCAGCGGGTGCACACGGCGGATTTCATCCGCCATTTTTTGCGCCACGCGCCGAATGGAGAAGTGGGCGTTGGGCGCGGCGCGCAACTGGCAAAAAGCAAAGGCCTCGCGCAGGTTAAATCGCGCCAGCACGCGCCGGTTGAAGCCGTTTGGCACGATGTATTGCGCCACCAGCGGATTTTCGGCGACCAGTTTTTCGTAGGTTGCGCCCGCCGCTTCCATTGCGGCGCGGTAGTCGGACTCGAAACCGGCTTCCACCAGGCGGCGCGGCACGGCGTAGCCCAGGCGGCAGGTCAGCGTTTGCGGGGTTTGCGTCATCATGCGGTGACGTTTGAACTCAGCGTAGGCGCCCTGATCCATCACCAGGTCAAAGGTGTAGGCGGCGTATTCCAACTCGCGCAAGGGAATGTCAAATCGCCCCAGCCGCCCGAGCAGCGAGGCGGCCCATTGACGGCGCAGCGGCTCTGGCGCAGTTTCGACCGCCTCCAGCGCCTGGGTGTAGCTCATGCTGCCGAAGCGATACAGCGCCGCAGCTAAAATGCGCTGCTCGCCGTCGCGCGTGTAATCCACCAGCTGGCAGGTTTCCGATTTGGTTTCGTCTGGCGGGGCGCTGGCGGCGATGCGGGTCAATTCGGCGCTGGTTTCGCGCAGGTAAGGCACCGGCTCGGCGTATTTGACCAGGGTCGGAATTTCGGCCAGGGCGGCCTGTTTGATTTCTGCGCCAATCTGACGCACTTCGGTCAGCGGATGGGAGAGCAGTTTGCGCAGGGCGCTTTCGATGATGCGCCCGTTGGCGGTCATGCCCAAATTGGCGAGTGAGGCGGCTGGCAGGAGAAAGCGGCACACATCAACGTATTGCGAGCGAATGCGGCGGTCGTAGGCCTCGTCGTTTTCACCTTCGCGGCGCGGCGATTGGCGCATGACTAGCGCCTTGACCGGCGTGAGTGAACGCAGGTAGGTGTCAAACAGCCGCTGCGCGGCGGCGCTGAAGGCCGCCCGTAGCGGCGAATTTTCCAGTTCTGGCGGGGTGGCAAAACTGTCAGCGTCCCACTTCTGGTAGCGGGTGGATTTTTCGGTGTAGGAGGCCAGCCGGTTGGACTCAATCACTTCAACGGCAACGCGCGAGACGTTTTCAAGCGCGATGTGCAGCACGGCATGTTCAGCCACCGAGGCGTGCCCGTAGCCGACGACCCATTTTTCGTGAAATTGGGCGCTTTTTTCGTCGGTCAGATCAGCGGCGATTTGGCGGAAGGAATCGGGGGAACGGGATGTTTTGGCAAAGGCGACGGCGATGGTTTCAGGCGCAAGTTGCCGTGAGGAGAGCAGGTAGATTTCGCGGCGCGGCATGGGCAACTCCTAAATTGGTAGATTTGTAAAAAAAAACGGGGCGGGATATTCTCCCGCCCGGCGTGTGTTTTGCGTTGATTTTTGGGCGCAAGGTTATTCTGGCTACGGCTCGCCAAATAAGATGACCAGCATGTGCTGGTTGAGAAAACGTGATGACTCGTTTTGACCGGGGCGCGGTGGAACAATCTGTCCGAGGGTGTAGCCGCCCGCCAGGGGAAGTTCTGTACCCAGAATTTCTTGCAAGGCGCGGATTTCTGCGCCTGGGCGGGCCTGCAAAATCATCTGCCAGGCTGAATCTACCAACACCAGACCAAAGATAGGCTTCGCGCCTTCCAGCGCCAGCACGGCTTGCTGCGCGGCTTCGCGGGCGGCGGCCTCGCAGGCGCTGGGCGAAGCCAGCATCAGGTAGACATCAGCCCCGTCGCGCAGGGGCGCATTCAGGCGAAAACTACCATCGGCTTCCACGCGCAGGGGCGAGCGCACAACCAGTTCGGTCGAGTCGGCTTGCTCGTACCCCAATGGGTAGATGCGCGTCATGTAGTTAAGTGGTGGAAAAGCCCATTCGCGTGGCGGGTGGCCGAACAGGCTGGCGTAGGCTTCGGAGGCTGGGTGACCATCCAACGTGCGCAACCAAAACCCGCGCGAGCGTGTGACGCGAAAATGGTTGCCGACCGGATTCCAGCCGTGACGGTAGCCTACGCCAACCTTGAAATTTCCACGCAAAAAGGCGGTTGCCATGCCCCCCGAACCGGTTTGCGCTCCAGCAATTTGGTAGCTGGAGTTGTTTTGTGGGTCGCCCGCAGACAGTGCGCCCAAAAGTGGAATTTCTGCTGTCAGTTCCTGACAAAACTCTTCGGCGTTACCGTTCAGGCCATCCGCAAAAGTCAAAATGCTTTGGGTGGGACGGTGTTCGTAGCTCAGCAATTGGCGCACGCGTGCCGCCGTTTCTACACTGGCCTGACTGTAACTGGAAAACCAATGCGTTTCCGCCTGAAAATCGTCGCCGCCCAGTAACGCCACCACCACCGCATGTGACTTTTGCCCCTGGCCGGTAAGTGTGGCCGATGTGCTGAAACCAATCAACGGCACGTTGGAAAGCAAACTGGCAACGCCGCCTACTACCATCTGGGCGTCGAAGCGGTGCGGGCTGATGATGATTGCCAGCCCCGGCGAAACATTTTCCATGCGGTTAAGCGCCTGGTGTGTGGCCTGCATTCCAGCTTCGCGGGCGTCCAGCGCATGGGCTATTCCAATACCAACGGTCAAAGACATATCCGCCTCGTTTAGCTTTCCGAAATTGGCACGGTAAAGTGGAAGGTTGTTCCTTGGCGGAACTCGCTCTCAAACCAGATACGTCCGCCCTGCATTTCCACCAGGCTACGGGTGATGTTTAACCCTAATCCGGTGCCAGGTGATTTGCGCGCCTGATCATCTTCCGAGCGGAAGAACTTCTGGAAGATTTTCTTCTGGTCTTCGGGGCTGATGCCGATGCCATTATCCTTAACCCAGATATGCACTACTTGCGGCGAGCCTTGTGGATCCCAAATATTGTCCGAACGTTCCGCGTTGATCAGTAATTCGCCGCTCTCAGGTGTGTATTTATACGCATTGCTCACCAGGTTGACCAGCACCTGGCTGATGCGTGTTCGGTCAGCCCAAATTTTTGGCAGGCTGGCTGGAATGTTAACCACCGCCGTTTGTTTCTTTTCATCAATTTGCTTGGAAATCGAGCGCACCGCATCTTCCACCAGTTCGGCCACATCCACCGCGCGATAGTCGAGGCGCATACGCCCGGCTTCAATTTTGGAATTATCGTTCAAATCTTCCACGATGGTTTTCATGCGCTCGGTGTTCGAGCGAATGGTGTTGAGAAAATTCGACTGCATTTCACTGATAGGTCCAACTGCGCCCGAAGCCAGCAGTTCGGCATAGCCTTTGATGGAAGTCATTGGGTTTTTTAATTCATGCGCCACAAACGAAACAAATTCGCTTTTGGCGATGTTGGCGGCCTGCACTTCAGCGTACAGCTGCCCGTTGGCGATGGCGATGGCGGCATGGTCGGAAAGGCGACTGAGAAAGGCGAGCGTATCTTGTTGAAAACGGTCTGGCGCCGGGCTTTCGAGCAGGAACAAGCCGATAACGGTCGCTTCGCGTCGAATAGGGATGACCAGCTGACTGTTGGATCCGTTAAGGAAAGCGCCCATAGCTTTGGCATCGTCCATGACAATGCGGCGGGGCTGCCCACTGGTAATCACCTCGCTGATAGCGGGGTGTTCCAGCGAAAGAAAATCATCCTGATAAGGTTCCATTTCCTTGGAAAAGCCCTGATGCGCCATGATGTGAACGCCTTTGGCCTGCACAAAGCCGATAAACCCGGCTTCAGCCTGTGATTGGCGCATGGCCCATTCCAACGTAATGCGCATGGTGCGCTCCACTTCCAGGCTGGCATTCAATTCCCGGTCAATGCGCTGCATCACCGAGAGCTCTTCCACGCGGGCAGTCAATTCCTGATCGGTCATTGTATACAGGCGGGCGTTCTCAATTGCCACTGCCGCCTGACCCGCAAAAGCCGATAGCAAATTTTGGTCTTCCACGCCAAACGGCAGGCCATCTTTTTTGTTGATAATTTCGATTACACCGATAACTCGTTCTTTCACTTCCATTGGGACAACCAGAATGGCGCGGGTGATGAAGCCAGTTTGTTTATCAGTATCCGCGTTCCAGGTGGCCGTTGCCTGTACGTCGTTGACGATGACGGGCTGACGGGTGGTAACTGCTTTGCCGACGACGCCCGTTCCCGGCGGCAAACGTTGCCCTACCAGATTGGGCGCTGCCGGACCAACCGTGACCTGAAAAACGAGTTCGTCGGTTTGCTGGTCTACCAGGAAAAGCGTACCGGCTTCACTGTTCAAAATATTGACGGCGCTTTCCAAGATGTTTTTCAAAAGCGGCTGCAATTCCAGTGTTGAGGTTAATTGCCGGGTGATGATGTTTAATGTGGACAGTTGCTGAGCGCGGCGCTCAGTCTCTTGCAACAGGCGCGATTTGACGATGGCGCCAGAAGCCTGATCGGCGATGGATTGGAGTAATTCCATTTGCGCGGCGGTATAGGCCGTGGTTGGGTTGCGCGAGGCAATACTTAACGCGCCCAGCGTCTCAGTGCCAGTATTGAGGGGGACGCCGAGGGAAGCGTACAGCCCGCGCACATGCGGCGTTACGCCCATCACCTGGCACTGCCCGGCAAAATCCTGCGTCAAAATAGCGCGCCGCGAGTAAATAATTTCCTGGTCGAGCGTGCTTTTGGGCAGGAGCGGAATGTTTTCGCGCTCAGGAATGCGCTCATCATTTTCAAGGTAAAACGAGTAATAGAAGTTTTGCCCGGTTTTGTTATACAGCGTCAAGTGAAAATCAGAGCCTGGAATAATTTGGGTAGTCTGGGCGTAAATCAGTTCCAAAATGTCGTCAAAGTTTAGTGTGATGTTGATGCCCTGGGCAATGCGCGCCAGCGCGTTCATTTCACTTACGCGCCGCTCCAGGTTGGAAACCACCTGTGAGCGTTCCAGCGCTACGGCAGATTGACTACCCAGCGATTCTAGAAAAGCGATATCGTGGTTGGCGTAGGATTCACCCGAAAGACGTTCGCCGATAGCCAGCCAACCAATCAGCCGGTCGCGGCCAGGCAGGGGCGCAAAAACCTGCGCGCCCAGTAATGCCATGCGTCCCCGTTCTGATTGGAGATTGGTAGGCATATGTAATTCATCCACAAACAGCGGCAGACGTTCTTTGCGCAGTTCCTGTGCCAATGGGCTGGTGGGCACGAAGCGAATATCGCTGGTGGCGTTTCCAGTTTCATCTCTTGCGGCAATGTACTGGTCACCGACCACATCGTAGGTATAGATGTGTAAGGTTCCCGGCAACAAACTTAGACTCACTTGTTCGCGCAAAATGCGCAAGATGTCGGGGGCGTCCACAGCGGACGTCAGCGCGCGGGTAAAGGCTTTCAGGCGTTCCTGATGGGCTCGTTCTCCACGGAAGAAGATGCTGTCAATCACTTCCTGTAACCGCGCCCGTACCGGGTTTAGCAAAAGCACTACCAGAAAAACCATCAGGCCAATCAACAACGGGTTATCCGGTCGTACTGTGATACCAAAAACCATACTCAACCCTATTGAGAGTAAAACGTAGCCGCTTAGCGCCAGCATGGTTAGAATTGCATATAGCACGCTGCGCCCCAGAATATAATCTGTGCGTATCAGGCGGAAGCGCAAAACCGTATAGCCGGTGACGATTGGAAAGGTGATCACTGGCAAGAAATAGCGGGTATCAAATAGAACAACGGTAAATGCCGCGCGGAGCAAAAACCAGATGATTGGCCCAAAAGCGATGAGCGCCCCAAATAGCACGGTGCGCGCCTGTTGGCGTACTACCGGCGATTCGCTCGGCAGTAAACGATAGAGCATGACAAAGATGAAAAACAAAAGTCCTAGCGCGGTGAAAAGATAGGTGTTTTGCCAGGCTTTGAGATAAGCATAGGGCTGATTGAAATTGTATAGGGTGGTAAAAGAGGCAACGCTCATTACAACGGCAATCAAGTATCCGACCCAGCGCAAAAGCGGATAACGGTTAACGATGCGCGCTTCCTGCGGAAAAACCAGCGCCAAATGAATCATCGCCGCACCGACCATCGGCACCGAAAAAGTCCACAGCGCCGTCAGGTAATGAGTCGTGTACAGGTCGAATAGGCCCGCGGTCACAGCGGCCACCGCTGCGCCCAGTACCGTGAAGGCCCGCCCGGATGTTTCTGTGCGCCGCAGGCTGTAAATCCACAGGCTAACGCCAATGAAGACGATACTGACGAACAGCGGAATAATGAAGTAGGCAAGCAGGTCGTTGGAGGAGAATTGTTTCAACTCCACGACGAGTTCTTTGATGGCGCCATTTTGGGCGCGTAAGGTGACGGTAACGCTTTCGCCCGGGTAATAGCGGTGCAGAATTTCGCGCATCAAAGCGGCATTCTGTACCCGCTCTCCGTTGATGGCAATCAGTTGGTCGCCAAATTCGGCGCCCTTTTGATACAACTGCCAGTCGCGTTGGGGCGGGATAATATCATTGATGAGCATCGTATGCTCAAAAAAAGCGCCCATGAACGGTGTGGTGTAAAACTGGTAAGCCGCAATCAACACAAAAATATAGGCCACAGCCACAAGGGTTTGGTAAACAAAGGCCAGCCCGGTAAGCGTAGATTGTATTTGTTGGATAAGTGATGGCGACTCTTTCATAAGGCCTCGCGGGGTACTAAATATCCAGGTTGCGGACTTTTTTGGCGTGTGTCTGAATAAATTTTCGGCGAGGGTCTACTGCGTCGCCCATCAGCATATCAAACGTGCGGTCGGCTTCGGCAACATCCTCCACGCCCACCAGTAATAGGGTGCGGTTTTGCGGGTCCATGGTGGTTTCCCACAATTGTTCGGGGTTCATTTCGCCCAAGCCTTTATAGCGTTGAATGCTGGCCTTTTCACTATCTTTGCCCAATTCTTTGATATAGGCATCTTTATCGGCATCAGCGTAAACGTAACGCGCTTGTTTTTTATGTTCGATACGGTAGAGCGGCGGTTGGGCAATGTAGAGATGCCCGTCTTCAATCAGGCTGGGCATGTAGCGGAAGAAAAACGTCAGCAACAAGGTGCGAATGTGGCTGCCGTCTACATCGGCATCGGTCATAATAATGATGCGTCCGTAGCGCAGGCCGGTGATGTCAAACGAGTCGCCAATGCCCATTCCCAGCGCCGAAATCAGCGCCTTGACCTCATTGTTGCCCAAAATCTTATCCAACCGGGCGCGTTCGGTGTTGAGAATTTTGCCACGCAGGGGCAAAATGGCTTGAAAGTGACGGTCGCGTCCCTGTTTGGCCGAACCGCCTGCCGAGTCTCCCTCGACGATGTACAGCTCGGTCTTGGACGAGTCTTTTTCCGAGCAATCGGCCAGTTTGCCGGGCAGAGTCAGGCTTTCCAGCGCCGATTTGCGAATAACCAAATCACGCGCCTTGCGGGCGGCATCACGCGCGCGCGATGACGTGAGACATTTGGCGATGATGCCTTTGGCCGCGCCGGGGTTTTCTTCCAGAAAGGTGGTAAACGCCTCACCAACAACTTGGGTGACGTAGGTTTGCACTTCCGGGTTCATCAGCTTTACTTTGGTTTGCGACTCAAATTGCGGGTCGGGGTGCTTGATGCTGACGATAGCGGTCAGGCCCTCACGGGTGTCATCACCGCTGAAGTTGGGGTCAGCATCCTTCAGCAGGCCGCTTTTGCGAGCATAATCGTTAATCACGCGTGTCAGCGCCGAGCGCAGGCCGGTCATGTGCGTGCCGCCGTCAACGGTGTTGATGGTGTTGGCAAACGAGTAAACCGATTCGGTGAAAGCGTCAGTATATTGCACCGCCGCCTCGACGCCGATGCCATCTACTATCTTTTCCATGAAAACGACCGGATGGAGATTCTCCCGATTGCGGTTGAGGTAGCGCACAAACGAGGTGATGCCGCCCTCAAAATGAAAAGTCATTTCGCGCCCGGAGCGTTCATCTGCAAAGTGAATGGTCACGCCCCGGGTGACAAAAGCCATCTCACGGAAGCGTTGCATCAACGTGTCAAAGCGAAAATCCGTCTCTTCTTTGAAAATGGTCGGGTCGTATTTGAACGTGGTCTTTGTTCCGGTGACAGCGCCTTTGGCTGCGCCGATAATTTTTACCACGCCAATGGGGTGGCCGCGTTCGAAGCGTTGAAAATATACGTTGCCATCGCGGCGCACCTCCACTTCCATCCACTCCGAAAGCGCGTTAACTGCCGATACGCCCACGCCATGCAACCCGCCGGAGACTTTGTAGCCGCCGCCGCCAAATTTTCCGCCCGCGTGCAGAACGGTCATGACTACCGTCAGCGCTGAAATTTTCTTTTCAGGGTGAATATCTACCGGGATACCACGCCCGTTATCTTCAACGGTAACGGACGAATCAGCGTTGATGCTGATTTCGATCTGGTCACAAGCCCCGGCAAGAGCTTCGTCAATGGAGTTATCCACTACTTCATACACCAGGTGATGAAGCGCTTTTAAGTCAGTACCGCCCACATACATTCCGGGGCGGCGGCGGACGGCTTCAAGTCCTTCGAGAACTTGAATGCTGTTTGCATCGTAGCTGGCAGGTTGAACCACTGAGAACTCCTTGAAAAAATAATTTCGAATTAGTTGGTGACCACGCGTTTATTGTTGAACCAGCGCGTGGCCGACTCAATCCAAGCATTCATCTCATGATAGTAAATGAAACTGGCGGCCAAAAGCCCGGTACTGATGAAGGCGTGGCCGAAAATCCCGACCAGCGTCAGCCCCGAGTTGGCCGGGGGAATGCGCCAAAGAAAATCCAGCCCCTGCGAAATTACCAGCGTTACCAGGGTAAACAGGGTGATGGCTGGCATTCCGTAGCGCGTCAGCCGCACGCCACTCCACAGGGAGCGCAAAACATTTTGGCCGTCGCTGAAAATGCCATACGAGGAGAAATAAATTGGCGGGAAGAGCGAGGCGGCGATAAACAAGAAAAACAGAATTACGAGCAAGGTAACTGTCGGGTTGATGAGCGTCAGCACCCCAAGAAAGAAAATAAACGGGATGCCTACTATCAATGCCATCGCCGCCCACAGGCTTGAAAATAACATGCCGTGCAAGGCGGCACGCGAGAAGGTTACCGGGGCGTTGCCTGGCACGGCGACATGCGCCACGGAAGCGAAGTAGAGACTGCCCAGTAACCAGCCTAACAGCGTCAATGCCAGCCAAATGCCAATCGCTATCAGCGGGCTCGACGCCTCCCAGCTTGTGCGCATGCCTAACGGAGATTGGGAGGCAAGGTTGTTGCTCATCAGGCTGAAAACTCCCAGCGGAAAAGTGCGCGCCAGGTTGAACAAGTTGAAATTTTGCCAGAAATCTGCCAGGATTTGCGGGTCAACGATGGCTTGACCGGCATCTGTGGAAAGCGTTTGCATGTCTTTCAGCACGGGCGCCATCAGCCGTGTGATGGTGACGCGCGGGCCAAGCCACAGAAAAATATCAAAACCGATGGGCAATAAAATAACCCCTACCTGTGCCGCGACGGCGTTAAATCCGGCTGTCAGCGCCGGAATAACTCCGGGCAGAGGTGGAGGAAGTTCGGATGTAGGCGTCTGCATGGTAACCCGATTCTACCACAGCCCCCTTTTTGGCGTCTGTTTCCATCTCATTGCGGATTGTTGATACCGGCGCTAACGGAATGGCACTTCGCCGGGCGAGCCGTAGGTGACACTGCGCCAGTTGCCAAAAATATCGCCGCCGCGCGGGTCCAGGCGTTCGGCGGAGGAACATTCGTCCAGATCAAGCGGCAGCTGGTCTTTGCGGTTATCGCGCCAGTCTTGCGGGTAATTTGTCAGAAACGGTGAGCCGTAGGTGGACAGAATTTCATTAGCAATTTTTTCGCCGCCGCGGTAGAGGACGACAATATCGCTTCCGCTGTTGTAAACTTGCAGGCCTTCGGCATTATCTCCCAGCCGGTCAGATGCGGCGGCAGTCAGGATGACAGTTCCGGCAGGGATGGTGTAGGGCATGTTGTATGGGTTTTCACCATGCGCGTAGGTGGGCGAGAGTATCAGGGCCACCCCGCCGGGCGGTATTACCGTCGAGACGGTGACAAGCCCGGCGGGAAGTAGTTCGTCCGGGTTGCGAGTCGCCCAGGCAACCACTTCATCTGGTTGAAGCGAGAGTGAATCTGCCAGCCACCAGCCGCCAACATCCACCGGTTGGTCGCCGTAGTTATACAACTCTACATACTGATTCCACTTTTTGAATTCGTCGCCACCGCAAATGTTGCCCATCACTTCGCTGATGATGACGGTGTTGGCAGGGATGGTGGTGACCGGAGGTTGTTGCGTAGGCGTGCTGTCTTCGGGCGGGGAGGTGGAATCTGTCACCTGGCAGGTGATGGTAAGTGGAATCTCGCTGCCTGGGGTGCCGGAAGAAATGTAGACGTAGATGGTGGCGCTTCCGGGCTGGTCGGGCGCGGTGAAGGTTGCGTTTAGCCCTTGTGGTGTAGAGACGATGCTACCCGCGCTGGCTTCCCAGCGTACGCTGACGTTGGGTGGCAGCGTGCCGTTGAGCGTCAAATTAACCTGCTGGCCGGTTTGCGCCTGACACGATTTCGGCAAAATGGACAGGTTTGCGCCTGGTTGGATAGGCGCACAGGCGGCGAGAAGTGCCAGCAAAAGCGAGAAAAGAAAACAGAGCGGGGTTTTCATCAGGTCTCAAGGAATTTCGGTGATGACGCGCAAAGAGAAAATGGCGCTTTGGGCGCAAAAATCCTGCGAGGTTTGCAGGGTCAGGTAGCCATCGCCGGGTTCTTCGGCAATTTCCAGGTTGATTTCACAGGCGTTACTGTTCCCCAACCGTCGGAAGACGCTTCCGGCGTATTGCCACTGACATGAAAGCAGGGCATCCTTTTCACTGGTGGTGGCTGTGACTACAATTACCTCGTTTGGGCGCACTGTCAGCGTGTCGGATGGCAGCAGGGGGTTGGGGCGTCCGGCTACGCTGAAGGTGACGCTTTCTGGCGGGCGGCAGGCCGGGAAGACACGATACAGCCCAATAGCGGAAATTACGCCCAGGATGAAAATTGCCCATAACGGTAAACCAGTCAGGTAAGTGCGTAATCGCTCAGAGACGATAATTTTATCCAGCCACGGGAAGGCGACGCCAATGCGCATGGCGAGCACAATCAGGCTGGAAAGCAGGGCGCTAAAGAAAATAATGGCAACGGGCGGGTTACGGCTTTGCACCAACCAGGCCAGCACACTTCGCGGGACAAGCTGCAGGCGAATCATGGTGTAAAAAATGACGGTCAAAACGGCAAAAACTGCCAGCCCGCTGATAAACTCCAAAGGTTTTCGGCTCATAAAACGCTCCTAAATATCGTGTAACTAAATTTTACCCCTCTGAACCTTACATGCGCCTTACACGTAGCGTGCGCTGATTTTCAGATTTGTGGATGAAAAATCCCCCACAGGATGACCTTTGGGGGATTTTGTGATGTGGGCAATTACCAGAAGCCAAAGGCTTGCGCTACGAGTCAAAAAGCAGATTGGTTTTCTCGGCGATGGTTTTGTCTTTGAAATGGCTGTTTTTCAGCAAATCCTGCCAGAAAACGGCATCGTAACGGCGCGAGTGCACCGGCAGTGGCATGGGAACGCCCCAGCCTAACAGCAGGACCTCTTCCTTGGGCTGAAGCCGCGCCAGCATTCCGCGCAGCGCATCGCGCCCCGCCAGACCGGAGAGCGCCGCTTGAATATCCAGGTCATCGCCCAGCCAGCCGCAAATGCGCGTGCCGAGCTGCGACATGACCTCATCATAAATTTGTGAGGGGCGCTGGTCTACAATCAGCAGTGTGACGTAATATTTGCGCAATTCGCGGGCAATGGTGGCAAAGGTTGTCTGCGCGGCCATTTCGCGGTTGAGTAGTTTGTGGGCTTCCTCCACCACAATAATCAGCGGGCGGGGTTCATTAACGAGTTTCGCGCCTCGGGAGCGGAATTGGTTGGTTTTGGCTTCCCACGCCGCGCGAATTTTGCGCGTCAGCAGGTTGGAGACGAACAGGTAATCCAGGTCGCTTTCGTGGCTGCCAAAGGAAAGGATGACGTGTTTGCCACTTTCCAGCGTCTGAATGACTTGCGCCACGCTGTCGGCGGCGGGGGCGGCGACGATGTAGGGCTTGTCGAACAGGCGGCGCAGTTTGTCATGCAGGGCTTCGGCGGCCATGACGTTTACACCGCTGGCCTGCGCCCAAAAGGCGACGCTGTCGGGGTGCGGAACGCGCCTGACGCGCCCTTTTTCATCTATCTCTTCCACTTCTTCGCGATTCATGGCGCGGAAGCGGGCGAACCAATCGGTGCGGAAGGAGGTGAAGAGAGCGTTGAGTGTGGTCGGCGTAGTTTCTTTCAGATTTAACTCGCGGCTGAGGGTTTCCACATCGCTGGTGCTGATTTCGCTCATCGGGATCTCCAGGTTGAAACTGGGAGCTCGCCCACGAATGGTGGCGCCGGCCCCGACCCCGATAATTTGTACCTGGTTGCCAAACTTGGTTTTTAGCCCGATTACGTTTTGTTTGGTGTCGGAAGCCACATCATCGAAGCCGTATTCATTGTGCATGTCCAGCACCAGCACCGAGGCTTTGTTGTGGTTCATTAACCCGGCCAGGATGATGCGCGTTAAAAATGATTTTCCCGTGCCGGTTGCACCAAAAACGCCTGCCGAACGTTGTATAAATTTATCAAGATTGATGCAGACGGGATGCCCCTGCTCGCGCGTGTAGCCGATGACGAAGTTTCCGTCTTTTTGCGGGTCGCCAAAGATGGCGGCGATATCGGTGGCGTCGGCCAGCGAAACGTTGGCGTGATGCAGAGGAACGGTTTTGACCGGCATCGGGCGCGCATCTTCGGCGTGTTCACTGCGCCAGGCGGCGTATTCTGGCGATTTGGGGTCGGGGCCGCGCTCCAACATTAGCGCGGGCAGAATCTCCAGGTTGGTGTAGAGCGTTTGCCCGTGCAGGGCTTTGGCGATGGCGGGTGGCAGGCGCGTTTCAGATTGTTCATCGGCAAAGCGCGGGTCGGTTGCGCCCAACTGTAAATCGGTTACCAGCCCGTAAAAACGCGTGTAGCCGCTGTCAATCACCACAAATCCACCTTCCTGCACCGAAAGCGGATCAACCGTCAGCCGGGCGGAAAAAGAGTCTTTCAGTCCACCGCCAATGATGTAGCCAATTTTTGAGTTTGTCATAAGTGTTCACCCTGTTGATGGTCTTTCTCTGGCGTTCAATGGATAATTTTAAATATGCTGTACTGCTCGTTTTTATCTACAATTGTAAAACGGATTTCGCCTGACGGCCGGTGGTAAATGATGGATAACGTGGATAGAACGAAAAACGGCGACAGCAGGATGCTAAAAATCGGGCCGAGAATTGTGCGTAGAATGGATAATCCAGTGAATCGTAACGAAGGCCAAGTCTTTTCAGGTTGGCAAAAATAACAGCAATGACGACTGCAACGACAAAAACAGCCCAGACTGTGCGCAGGCTTTTTGGAATGTGTTTTTTGAGGGGTGGTTCCCATAGCAAGGCGAGTCTACTGCAAAAACCGATCCTTTTTGAATCTTCATGGTAAAACCCAAAAATGTGCACGCCAAAAAAACCTTTGCAAAATTAATTTTGTGGTATACTCACGCCGCTCTGGAAACAAAAGAGCAAGCATTGGGACGTTGTTTTGAGAAATCCGCAGCATTGCCCGAGGCCACCCCGGGCATTTTTGTTGCATCACCTTTGGGACGGCTCGCCCGTGAGGGCCAGCCGGTGCAGGAAGAATCTCAGCGGAGTCATCAAAACATCCCCATATTTCGTCGTAGTGAGCGTAATCTCATTGCGGCAATCTTTTTGGAGTTTTGATGACAACTGAATTTTCTGCACTTAACCTGCGCCCCGAGCTGGAGCAGGCCATCGTTTCGCTTGGTTACACCGAGCCGACTCCCATTCAGGCGGGTATGATTCCGCTCATGCTGACCGGCGCCGATGTCATCGGCCAGGCTCAGACCGGTACCGGCAAAACCGCCGCTTTTGCCCTCCCCATTTTACAAAAATTAGAACCACATCACCGCGCCCCGCAGGCGTTGGTCATGGCCCCTACCCGCGAACTGGCCTTGCAGGTCTCTGATGCGGTTACCGCCATGGGACAATTTTGCCACGCCCGCGTTGTCGCCATTTATGGCGGCTCGTCCTACAGCCTGCAAATGAATCAACTGCGCCGTGGCGTGGATGTTGTCGTCGGCACACCGGGCCGTTTGCTTGACCTGATTAACCGTGGCGCGTTGGATTTGAGCGAAATCCACACCGTCGTACTAGACGAGGCCGATGAAATGCTCTCGATGGGCTTCATCGAAGACATCGAAACCATCCTGGCCGCCACCCCTGCCGAGCGCCAGACCGCCCTCTTTTCGGCGACGCTGCCAGCGCCCATTCGCCGCCTGGCCGAAAAATATATGCGCACGCCGCAGTCGGTGACGATTGCCCGTGAGCAAATGACCGTAGCCGCCATTGAACAACGCTACTACCAGGTCAACGAGCGCGATAAAACCGCCGCCTTAACTCGCCTGTTTGAAGTTGAAAACATTACTTCCGCGCTGATTTTTGTGCGCACCCGCCTCGGCACCGGCGACCTTGCCAACGAACTTAGCACGCGCGGCTTTCCCTCCGAAGCCCTCAACGGCGATTTGAGCCAGGACGCCCGCGAGCGTACCCTTAATCGCTTCCGCGCTGGAACTGTCAAGGTACTCGTGGCGACGGATGTCGCCGCGCGCGGACTCGACATCGAAGGCATCAGCCATGTTTTCAACTACGATTTGCCGGATGACGCTGAAATTTATATTCACCGCATCGGACGCACCGGGCGCGCGGGCAATACGGGCATCGCCATTTCTTTGGTCAGCCCTGCCGAAAAGCGCCGCCTGCGCGACGTGGAACACCTTACCCGTCAAACTATTGCCCGCGCTGAATTGCCCACGGTGGAACAAGTTTACGCCCAGCGCTTGAACGAACTGGTTGCCAAAGTCAACACCTGGTTACAGCGTGGACGCTGCAAACAGGAACGCGCCATCGTAGACGCGATGGTGGCCGAAGGCATTGACCCGCTCGAACTGGCCGCCGCCGCCCTGAAAGTCGCCCGCGGCGACGAAAAACAGCGCCCCATCGCCCAGGTGAGCGAAGTCTTCGACGCCCCGCAAACTCGGCCCCAGGCTGGAAGATTCCGCGACTCGCGCCCGGAACGCCGCTTCCGCTCTGGCGAGGGTGAAATACCCCGGCGCGGCGCCCGCCCGCCCTTCTCCGCCCCCGAAAAGGCCTCGCACGAAATCGGCATGGTGCGCATGACCATGAACATCGGCAAGCAACATGGCATTCGCCCCGGCGACGTGGTCGGCGCGATTGCCTACCACGCCGACATCCCCGGCACGGTAATTGGTAAAATTTTTGTGCAAGAGAGCGAAACCTTCCTGGACATCCCCGAAAACCTGGTGCCGCAAGTGCTGGCGCAGGCTGGAAAATATAGCATTCGCCGCCAACCGTTTACGGTCGAACGCGCATAGTTAATGATTTTTGCCCAAAACAGGGAGCGCCACGCTCCCTGTTTTGGATTAACATAGGGGAATTGGAATACATCTTCGTAAGGAAACCCAACCATGAATGAAAAAAACGTTTCTCCCCGCTGGAATGCCTCCACAAAATTGGTGATTGGCTTTACATTGGTGGCGTTAGCTGTCGGGCTGGTTATCAAGTTCCAAAATATCCTCCCGCCGCTGATTTTAGCCTTTCTGTTGGTGTACCTGCTTCAGCCGGCGGTAGCCTTCGTCAGCCGCAAAGTACGGCTGAACTGGGGCGGGTCGGTGGCGCTGGTCTATTTGTTCCTGCTGATTATTTTGGTTGGGTTGATCGCACTCGGAGGGCTGGAACTGATTTATCAGGCGCAAAGCCTGGTGACGATTGTACAAAATAGCCTGACGGAGTTACCCGCGCTGATGGCACGCGTAGCCGACTGGCGCTGGCAGTTTGGCCCGTTTACGTTGGATTTTGCCAGCCTCGACTTGGCCCAAATCAGCGCCCAGGCCATTGACACTGCCCGCACCCTGCTAGGGCGTACCGGCGAATTTTTCGGCGCACTGGCTGGGAGCGCATTTGGCATCCTCGGCTGGAGCGCGTTTGTTGTGCTGATTTCTTATTTCATGTTGAATGAAAGCGGCGGCCTGCGCAAAGATATCCTCCACATCGAACTGCCTGGCTATGGTCCTGACTTGAGCCGCATGGGCGAAAAACTTGGGCAAATCTGGAACGCCTTTTTACGCGGGCAGATTATCCTGGTTGCGCTAGCAACGCTGATTTACACGCTGGTGCTCAGCCTGCTGGGCGTGCGTTACGCCTTTGGCCTGGCGCTAATGGCGGGTCTGGCGCGTTTTCTGCCTTATGTTGGCCCAGCCATTTCATGGACAGTGTTGGCGCTGGTTTCGTATTTTCAGGTTTACAAACCCGATGGCTGGACGCCGCTGGCGTATACGCTGACGGTGCTGGTGATTGCCTGGCTAATTGACGGCATCCTCGATAACCTTGTCTCACCGCGCATCATGGCCGACGCCCTCAAAGTTCACCCGGCGGCGGTGATGGTGGCCGCGTTAATTGCGGCCACGTTGTTGGGCGTGCTGGGCATTATCATCGCCGCGCCCATGCTGGCAACTTTGCAGCTGCTGGGGCGTTATGTGGTGCGAAAATTATTTGACCTCGACCCCTGGGATGGATTGGAAGAAAGGGTACAACCGCTACCCTTGCGCAAGCAGATGCGGCAATGGCGCAAGCGATTGTTGGCATTTTTTAGCACGCTGAAAAGCGGTGTGAATAATCAGAAAACTGGAAAGTCGGAGTAGTTGGTACCCGGCGCTCAACGTAACGCCACATTCATGTCTCTTTTGTCCGCAGGACGAAAATTGGCGCCGTGTGGGTAATCGCCAGCACACTCAAACAAGTACCTTTTTATGCTATCAAACACAAGGCAGCGGCCATATGAGCCTGTTTTCATCGGCCCAAGTCCGAACCATATTTTCAGGAGATTGTCATGGACGCTTTTTTTACCCCTCGCGCCATCGCCGTTCTCGGCGCATCCACCAGCCCGGAAAAGTTGGGCTACGCCGTCGCCCGCAATTTGATTGAAGGCGGATTCCCTGGCGAGGTGCATCTCGTCAACCCGCGCGGCGGATTTTTGTTCGGGCGGCCAATCTTCACGCGCCTAAGCGAAATCCCCGGCGAAATTGATTTGGCCGTGCTGATTGTCCCCGCCGCAGCGACTCCGCAAGCCCTGCGCGAATGCGCCGCCAAAAGCGTGCGCGCCGCCATCATCCCCTCCGGCGGATTCCGCGAAACGGACGCGGCGGGCGCGGCGCTGGAAGCCGAGTGCCTGCAAATCGCCCGGCAAAACGGTCTGCGGCTGATTGGCCCCAACTGCATCGGCGTGATTGACACCCATCTGCCGCTCGACACAACCTTCCTGGCCCCGCCGCCGCCCGAAAAAGGCGACCTGGCCCTGCTTTCCCATTCTGGCGCGTTAGCCGCCGCCGTCATCGACTGGGCGCGCGGGCAGGGCTTCGGCTTTTCGCGCATCGTCTCGCTCGGCAACCAGGCCGACGTAACCGAAACCGACCTGCTGCCCACCTGCGCAGACGACCCGCACACGCGCGTCATCTGCCTCTACCTGGAAAGCCTGGGCGACGGGGCAAAATTCATCCAAACCGCGCGCGCCATCGCGCAGCGCAAGCCCATTCTGGCGCTCAAAACCGGGCGCTCGCAGGCCGGAGCGCGCGCGGCGGCCAGTCACACCGGCGCCCTCGCCAGCAGCGAAAACGCCTTTCAGGCCGCCTTCTCCAAAGCCGGGGTGCTGCGCTTCGACACCCTGGAAGAAATGTTCGACTCGGCGCTGGCGCTGGCCGCTTTTCCGTTACCAGCGGGCGGGCGCGTCACCATCCTCACCAACGCCGGCGGACCGGGCGTTTTGGCCGCCGACGCGCTCGAAGCGCACGGCCTGAGCCTGGCCGACCTGACGCCCGCCACGCTCGACACCCTGCGCGGCCTGCTACCCGCCGCCGCCAGCGCCCACAACCCGGTCGACATGCTGGCCGCCGCCTCGCCCGCGCTCTACGCCGACTGCCTGAAAACCAGCCTGGCCGACCCACACAGCGACGCGGTCATCGTCATTCTGCCGCCCTCGCCGGTTTACCCCACCGAACAAATCGCCGCCGCGCTGCTGCCGATCATCACCGAAAGCCAAAAACCCATCCTGCCGGTTGTGATGGGCGCAGGGCTGGTGACAGCCACCCGCGCCGCCTTCCGCGCGGCGGGCGTGCCAACCTTCACCTTTCCAGAGCGCGCCGTCGCCGCGCTGAGTTCTTTGCGGCGGCGCAGTCAATTTTTGGAAGAAATGGAGGCTGAATCAGCGCCAGAAGCTTTTCCAGCCGCCGCAGCGCTCGCGGCGCGGATGGGATTTTCCCCCGCTGCCGCCGCGCACCCGTTACCAGAGCAAATTCCCGCCCCCAGCGAAAATCTCCCCGCCGAGGCCGTTTTCCGCTTACTGGAGGCAATCGGCATTCCGGTCGCCGCGCCGCGCCTGGCCGAATCGCCCGAACAAGCCGCATCCCTCGCCGCCGAATTGGGTTTTCCGCTGGTGATGAAAATTGCCAGCCCCGATATTTTACACAAATCCGACATCGGCGGCGTGCTGTTGAATTTGAACTCGCCGGAAGCGGTCTCAAGCGGCTACGCGCAAATCCTGGCAGTCGCGCGTAAGAATCGCCCGCAGGCGCGCATCGTAGGAGTAACCCTTCAGCGCCAGGCGCAAGCCGGGCAGGAAGTCATCCTGGGCGCGGTGCGCGACCCGCAGTTCGACGCGCTGATGATGTTCGGCTCGGGCGGCGTGGAAGTCGAGGGGCTGAAAGATATCGCCTTCGGGCTGGCGCCGCTCAGCCGGCGCGAGGCGCTGGCAATGGTGGAAAAAACCTGGGCCGGGCGCAAACTTTCTGGCTTCCGCGCCATCGCCCCCGCCGACAAAGAAGCCGTCATCGAGGCGCTGGTGCGGCTCTCGTGGCTGGCCTATCGCCTGCCGCCGCTCAGCGAAATCGAAATCAACCCGCTGCGCGTGATGGAACACGGCGCGTTGGCGCTGGACGCGCGCGCAATCGTGTTAAAATAAAATCATGCTCGAACAACCGTACAAACAACTCAACGAACAGGTCGCCGATAAACTGCGCGAACTGATTCACGACGGAAAAATCAAGCCGGGTGAATGGCTGCGGCAGGAACATCTGGCGCAGGCGGTCGGCGTCAGCCCAACGCCCTTCCGCGAGGCAATTAAAGCGCTGGTGGCCGAAGGAATTTTGGAACATCTGCCCTACCGCGGCGTGCGCGTCATTCAATTTTCGGCGCAAGACATTGAAGATATTTACGCCGTGCGCGCCTACCTCGAAAGCCGGGCGGCGGGCGAGGCCGCGCAGAAAATTTCTGCGCAAGAATTGACCGACCTGCGCGCGCTGGAGGCCGAACTAAACAACCATCTCGCGCCGGAAGACATTCAGCATTACCGAGCGATCAACCTGCGCTTTCATCAGAGCATCTACAACGCCAGCCGCCGCCCCTACCTGGTGCGCTCGCTCAACCAACTGTGGGCGCTCTCGCCGAGTATGCTGTGGGCCAATTTCGCCTCCACCGCCAAACGTCCGCTCGACTCGCGCACCGCCGCCGACCCGGACGAACATCACGCCATTTTGGCCGCGCTCGAAGCGCATGACGCTCCCGCCGCCGAAAAGGCCATGCGCCAGCACATCGAAGCCGCCGGAAAACATTTACTGGAAGCCATTCGCAAATAATTTTATTGGAGCCGCCATGAACGTAAATTTTTACGCCACCCTGCGCCAGATTACCGGTAAAAAAACGCTGATGCTCGACCTGCCGGACGGCGTTACCGTGCGCGAAACGCTGGAAACCTGCTTCGGCCTGTTCCCCGCCCTGCGCGCCGAATTGATGACCGCCGACAATCAATTGCACGGGCACGTCCACTTTTTTGTCAATGGCCGCGACGTGCCCTACCTGGCAGACACGCTGGAAACCCGCGTCTCCCGCGCCGACAAGCTCGACGTTTTTCCGGCGGTCGGCGGCGGATGAAAACCATCGTGCGCGAAATGCGCGGAATTCCCTATTTTTTGCTGAAGGAATACCTGCAGGAATTGGGCGGAACAGCGCTGGCAGAGAATCTGATCGCTGGCGAGGGCTGGCGCGTGCGCCTGGAGCGCATGACTCCCTTTCGGCTGGGCTCGCTCGAAGTCGGCCAAACCCGGCTGACGATGGAGATTCGTGAGGAGATTTTTGACGATTTCATGGCGCGTTTTGCGCTCAAGACCCTGCGCGCGGGGGCGTGAAGAAATGATGAATGCAGAATGAAAATTCACACAAAAAAGATGACGCCCCAAAGGAGCGCCATCTTTTTTGTGTGCTAATTACTGTTTACTGACCACTGCCAATTGGCGTTAGATAATCTCCAACTCTTTCAGTTTGGCTTGCGGCACGACGCCGTTTTCCCAGCCGCGCGCGGCGTAATATTCGGCCAGCATATCGTCCAACTCGCAGACGTTGCCGAGCGAACCGGGCATGGTGGACGGTTCAGTGGTGAAGCGTTTGGGCAAAACATCACTGCCAGCGCCGAACCCGGCCAGGTTGTTGAAGTAGCGCTCCAGGTTGTAGATGCGCTCACCGGTCTTGAGCACATCCGCCGCAGTAAAGGGCACGCCGACCATGGCAGAATATTGCGCGGCGTATTCATCCGCGCCCTGGGCAAAGGCGCTGAATTTGCAGATGTCCATGCTGTCGGAGAAGGCGTGTACTTCCTGGAAGATTTTGACCAGCCCGCCTTTGCCCTTCCAGGCAATCGGGTCCACCTTGAGCGAGCCAAAGGGCATCACGCCCAATTCAGCGGCAGGGGTGTAGGCGCGCAGGTGGCAGGCGCCGCGGTTGCTGGTGGCGTAGCCGAGGCCTTCGCCCTTAAGTCCGCGCGGGTCGTAGGCGGGAATGCCCTGGCCCTTGCAGGTCATCGCCAGTTCGGGATGACCAAAATAGGCGGCAGTGGCATTTGCGCCCTCGGCCATGAGGTTACCAAAACCTTCGCGCTTGCCAACCATTTCGGCGGCGTGGGTCATGCCATCCGGGTCGCCCCAGGCCAGTTTACCTTCGCCTTTGGTGTAGCCCTTTTCGCTGGCTTCCATCCAAATCGAAAGCGGGTGGCCGATTTCAATGGCGTCAAAGCCGTAGTCGTTGGCCAGGTCAATCATCTTGGCGACCAGGCGGGCGTCATTGTTGCCGCAGTTCGCGCCAACTGACCAGGCCGGTTCGTACTCCACAGATTCCATGCGCAGGCCTTTGTAGGGGCCATCCTTGACTTCCACTTCCTTCTTACAGGCCACCGGGCAGGCGTGGCAGGTCGGGTCGTTGACCAACAAATTTTCCTTGACGTATTCGCCGCTGATTTTTTCGGCGTCTTCGCCATAGGAAGTGAGCATACTGTTTTTGGTAGGCAAAGCGCCGATGCTGCTGGTAATGTTCATCAGCACGTTGGTGCCATAAACCGAAAGGCCGCCCTTGCGCGGGCTGGTGATGTTTTCGGGGGCCATGATGCACTGCAGGGCGCGCTGACCGGCGGCTTTCCAGGCCTCGCGGTTGCCAGCCTTGGTGATTTTCTTCTCGGCCTTGATGACGATGGCCTTGAGATTTTTGGAGCCGCCGACACAGCCGGTTCCGCCGCGTCCGCTGGCGCGGTCATTCTCGTTCATCCAGCAGGCAAATTTGACCAGTTTTTCACCCGCCGGGCCAATGGTGATGACCGTCAGGTCCTTTTCGCCATATTTTTCTTTGAAGTGTTTGACGGTGTCATGCACGCCCTTGCCCCACACTTCGGCGGCGTCCAAAATTTCAAATTTATCGTCGTGGATGTAAACGTAAACCGGTTTGGGAGATTTCCCCTTGAAGATGAGTCCATCGTAGCCCGACCAGCGCAGGCGCGCCGCGCTCCAGCCGCCGTGATGGCTGTCGGTGACGGTTCCCGTCAGCGGCGATTTGGTGACGACGGCCATGCGCCCGCTCATGTTGGCTTCGGAGCCGGTCAACGGGCCGTTCATGAAGCAGAGCAAATTTTCGGGCGAGAGCGGGTCCACTTTGGGGCCATTATCAAAAACGAATTTAACGCCCAGACCACGTCCACCGATATATTTGCGTGCCAGGTCTTCTGGAACGGGCTTAAATTCCACTTTACCTGCGGTTAAATCCACCCAGGCCAAACGATTGGCATAACCACCGAGCGTCATAACGAGCCTCCTGAAAATGATGTTTGTAAGTAAAAGTGGGCAAAAAACAACCACACGCGCAACGGACTGTGTATCCGTTGTGATAGGAGAATGATAGCATCGCCATCATTGTCAGACAATAATTAAGGAATAACTTAATGTGTAATCACCCGTGGCGCGACATTCATATCGCAGGGTTCGGGACGCGGAGTTAACGGAATCTCTCGGAGTTTTTCAGATCCAGGCGCGAGATAAATCTCGCGTTACGGTGTCAGTTTCTTTTTTCGGCGGGCTGGAAGCCCGGCCTCAACCCCGCCAAGTCCGCTTAAGCGGACTTTTACGGCGCAATCAGGCCGAACTTCAGTCCGCGCCGCGTGGCGCGACATTCATATCGCGGGGTTTGGGACGCGGAGTTAACGGAATCTCTCGGAGTTTTTCAGATCCAGGCGCGAGATAAATCTCGCGTTACGGTGTCAGTTTCTTTTTTCGGCGGGTTGGAAGCCCGGCCTCAACCCCGCCAAGTCCGCTTAAGCGGACTTTTACGGCGCAATCAGGCCGGACTTCAGTCCGCGCCGCGTGGCGCGACATTCATATCGCGGGGTTTGGGACGCGGAGTTAACGGAATCTCTCGGAGCTTTTCAGATCCAGGCGCGAGATAAATCTCGCGTTACGGTGTCAGTTTCTTTTTTCGGCGGGCTGGAAGCCCGGCATCAGCCCAACCAAGTCCGCTTAAGCGGACTTTTACGGCGCAATCAGGCCGGACTTCAGTCCGCGCCGCGCGTAGCGGAATTTCTGTCGCGTGCGAAAGTCGGGAGACTTTCGACTCCGTTTCACCGCGCAATCTGCAGACTTGCGCCGCATGACATGACTCGCCGTACAGCTCGCGGCGGAAAAATTCTGACAGGGCGAAAGCGGCGCGGTGAAATAAACGAGCCGCCTTCGCCGCCGCCGACAATCAACGCGCGGCGCTATGGTAAGATTGCCGGCATGAAACTACCGCTGGCTCTGGCCCAAATCAATACCAAACTTGGCGACTTGCCCGCCAACCTGGAAACGCACCTGGCGCTGATTGAATCGGCGCGCCAACAAGGCGCGGAACTGGTGCTTTTCCCCGAACTCTCGCTGACCGGTTACGTTTTGCAGGACATCGCCGCCACCATCGCCTGCCGCCCAAATGCGGGCGACCCGACCTTCGCCCGCCTGCTGGAGGCCTCGCGCGACATTGACCTGGTAGTCGGCTTCGTCGAGGAAGACGCGCGTTACCGCTACTACATTTCAGCCGCCTATCTCTCGCGCGGCGAAGTCGTCCACATCCACCGCAAAGTGTACCTGCCGACCTACGGCATTTTTGACGAAAAGCGCTATTTCGCCGCCGGAGATTCGTTCTCCGCCTTCGACACCCGTTTTGGCCGGGCCGGAATTCTCATCTGCGAAGATTTCTGGCACGTTTCCTCGCCCTACAGCCTGTGGATGGACGGCGCCGACCTGTTCTGGCTGACATCGGCCTCCCCGGCGCGCGGCGTTACCGAAGAAATTATCGGCTCGGCGCTGTGGGTGGAAAACATCAACCGCGCCTACTCTGGTCTGTTCACCGCCTTTTTCAGCCACGCCAACCGCGTCGGCTTTGAAGACGGGCTCAACTTCTGGGGCGGCTCCACCGTCTTCGACCCAGATGGGCGGCTGGTGGCGCAAGCGCCCTACGACGAGCAGGGCGTCACCCTGACGGAACTCGACCTGGCGCAGTTACGCCGCACCCGTCAGCGCCTGCCGCTACTGCGCGATGAACGCCTCGAAGTCGTGCTGAAAACGCTCGAAAAAACAATGCAAAAATAAGAAGTGACTTGTTTTTCTTTGTTTTGCATTGTAGAATAAGGCGAGGTGAATAAAATGAAGACAATCATCACAGAGCGCGGACAAACGGTGGTGCCTGCCGAAATTCGCAAACGCTACAAAATGGCAAAAGGCACCCGGCTGGCCTGGCTGGATAACGGTCAAACCATTACCGTCATTCCCCTGCCTCAAGACCCGCTGGAAGCCCTGTATGGTTGCGCCAAAGACGAAGCGCTCGACCTGGCGCTGGCCGAATATCGCAAGGAAGAGCGCAGCCGTGGCCAATAAATACGTACTCGATACCTCGGCGGTTGTTGCCATGCTGCGCCTGGAATCTGGCGCAGAACGGGTAAGAGACCTGATTCGCTCCGCCGAAGGAAACGTTATTTTGCCCTGGATGGTTTTATACGAAATTTACTACCTCACCTTGCGCACAGCGGGCGAAGTGGAGGCGAAACAACGCTACGCCAACCTGCGTCAACTGCCGCTGAAAATTGTCTGGCAGGAAAACGAAGAAACGCTCCTGGCAGCAGCGCACATCAAAGCCGCCTACCCGCTTTCCGTGGCCGATTCCTGGATTGCCGCCATTGCAGAACAAGAATCAGCTATTCTCGTCCATAAAGACCCGGAAATGGAAGCCTTGACCGGCAAAATTGACATGGAAATTTTGCCCTACAAATAAAATGAACATTGACCTGACCATCAACCCCGACCTGGTACGCAACCTGCTGACGCGCTTCATCCGCGCCGAAATCACCCGCACCGGCCTCAGCCGCGCCGTGATTGGCCTCTCCGGCGGCATCGACTCGGCGCTGGTGGCTTTTCTCGCCGTCGAAGCGCTCGGCGCGGAAAATGTGCTCGGCGTGCGCCTGCCCTACCGCACCTCCTCGCAAGAATCGCTCGACCACGCCCTGCTGGTCATCGAAGCGCTCGGCATCCCGCACAAAACCATCCCCATCACCGGCATGGCCGATGCGCTGATTGAACAATTCCCGGCCATGTCGCCACTGCGCCAAGGCAACATCATGGCGCGCTGCCGCATGGTGACGCTCTACGACCAATCAGAAGATTTTCACGGCCTGGTGATTGGCACCGGCAACAAAACCGAAATTTTGCTGGGCTATTCCACCTTGTTCGGCGACAGCGCCCACGCCATCAACCCCATCGGCGACCTGTACAAGGCGCAGGTGCGCCAACTTTCGCGCGCGCTGAGCGTGACGCAGCCCATCCTCGACAAAGCGCCCTCCGCCGACCTGTGGGCCGGACAAACCGACGAGCAGGAATTGGGCTTCACCTACGAAGAAGCCGATAAACTGCTCTACCTGCTGGTGGACCAACGCTTCAGCCCGGAAGAATGCGTCGAGGCCGGATTCGCGCCCGAATTCGTGCAAACCGTCACCCGCCGCATCCGCCGCAACCACTTCAAGCGCGTCATGCCGGTCATCGCCAAAATCACCACCCGCACCGTGGGTTATGATTTTTTATACCTGCGCGATTGGGGAACCTAGCAAATGCGCCTGCCGCCCGCCTTCAAACATCCCAAATTCACTCTGCTCTGGGCCGGGCTGTTAATTTCCATTGCCGGTTCACAAATGCAATTGGCCGCCATTCACTGGCACATCCGCGAATTGAGCGGCAAACCCGACCCGCTGGCGCTCGGCCTGATTGGGCTGGCGCGCATTCTGCCGGTGATTGTTTTCTCGCTCTTCGGCGGCGCCTTTGCGGATACGTTTAACCGCCGCACGATTATTCTGGTGACTCAAACCCTGATGGCGCTGACCGCCGCCGGGCTGGCCTGGCTGACTTTCAGCGGGAGCATTCAAATCTGGCAAATTTACGCGCTGACAGCGCTGCAGGCCGCCGCCGTCGCCTTCGACGGCCCGGCGCGCCAGGCGATTGTCCCCAACCTCGTCCCCGCCGAACACCTGCCGAGCGCTTTCAGCCTGAACTCGATTGCCTTCAACGCGGGCGCCGTCATCGGCCCGGTGCTGAGCGGGGTGGTCATCGCCACGCTGGGGCAGAGTTACACCTACTTTTTCAACGCGCCTTCGTTTCTGGCGGTCATCGCCGCGCTGCTGATGATTGGCAGCATTCCGCAAGATTTGCAAAAAGGCAGCGGAATCAGCCTGGCGGCGATTGGCGAGGGCGTGCGCTTTATTTTCTCGCGCAAAATCATCCTCTCGACGATGGTGATGGATTTCTTCGCCACCTTCTTTGCCTCAGCCAACACCATGATGCCGATTATTGCCAAGGATATTTTGCAAGTGGGCGAAGTCGGCTACGGTTGGCTGGTTTCAGCGCAAAGCATCGGTTCGGTAACCGCCGGGGTCGTCATCAGCCAGTTGCCGGGGCTGCGCCGCCAGGGGCCCATTTTTCTGACGGCGGTGGTGATTTTCGGCGTGGCGACGGTGGCTTTCGGGCTGACGACCAGTTTCGCGCTGGCGTTTGTGGCGCTGCTGATTGTTGGCGCGGCGGACACCGTCAGCACCATCATCCGCAACACCATCCGCCAACTACAAACGCCCGACCATATTCGCGGGCGCATGACCAGCGTCAATCAGATTTTCTTTCAAGGCGGGCCGCAGCTGGGCGAGGTGGAATCTGGCCTGGTGGCAACCGCTTTCGGCGTGCCGTTTGCCATCATCAGCGGCGGAATTGGCACCATTCTGGCCGCCGCGCTGATTGTGTGGAAGTGGCCGGAACTGCGGACGTACGACAAATGATTTCGGCTCTCCGGGCTGGCCGCTCATGGAAACAAAAAATCCCCGCGTCATGCGGGGATTTTTCTTGGCTATGTCAAAATTACGCCTTCGGCCCGGCCTCGGTCACTTCGCGCGGGGTCTGGTCTTCAAATTTCTTGAAGTTTTCAATAAAGCGCATCGCCAAATCCTTGTAGCGGCGGTCATATTCGGTGCGGCTGGGCCAGCTTGACCAGGGTTCGAGGACGTTTTCCGGCACGTCTGGGCAGGTTTTTGGCACACGGAAACCAAAAACCGGGTCAGCGTAGTATTCCACATTTTCAAGTTTTCCCGTCAGGGCGGCATTGAGCAGGTTGCGCGTGTGACGAATGCTGATGCGCTTTCCCACGCCGTACGGCCCGCCCACCCAGCCGGTATTGACCAGCCAGCAGGTGACGCCGTAGCGCTCAATCTTGCGTTTGAGCAATTCAGCGTACTTGTAGGGGTGATGCACCATAAACGGCCCGCCAAAACAAGCCGAAAACGTGATTTCGGGTTCGTCACGCAAGCCAATTTCGGTGCCGCCAATCTTGGATGTGTAGCCAGAGATGAACTGATAGAGCGTCTGCTCCGGCGTGAGGCGGGCAATAGGCGGCATGACACCGCTGGCATCGCAAGTGAGCAGAATGATGTTCTTGGGGTGTCCAGCCTTTTTCTCTGGCACGGCGTTGCCGATGAACTCCAGCGGATACGAGGCGCGGGTGTTCTCCGTCAGCGAGTCATCGTCCAGGTCAATCGAGCGCGTAATCGGGTCGAAGACAACATTTTCCAGCAAGGTGCCAAAGCGCCGGGTCGTGGCGTAAATCTCCGGCTCGGCAGATTCAGACAGGCCAATCACCTTGGCGTAGCAGCCGCCTTCGATGTTGAAGACGCCCTCATCGCTCCAGCCATGCTCATCGTCACCGATCAGGCTGCGGGTCGGGTCGGCGGAAAGGGTGGTTTTACCGGTGCCGGAAAGGCCAAAAAACAGGGCAACATCGTTCGGGTTCGACGGGCTGACGTTGGCCGAGCAGTGCATCGAAAGCACGCCTTCAAGCGGGAGTAGATAATTAAGAATGGTGAAAACAGATTTTTTGATTTCGCCCGCGTAGCCAGTGTTACCGATAATTGCCAGTTTTTTTTCGAAAGACAGCGAAATGAAGGTTTCGCTGTTGGTATTATCGGCGGCTGGGGCGGCTTTGAAACTGGGCAACGCCAAAATGGTGAACTCTGGCACGAAGCGCTTGTACTCTTCCAACGATTGCGGCAAAACGAACATATTGCGAACAAACATGCTGTGCCAGGCCCATTCGGTGACGATGCGTACCGGCAAACGGTAGGCTTCGTCGGCCCCGGCGTAGACATCCTGCACGAAGACCTCGCGTCCCTGCAAAAAACCCAACATGCGTGCGTAAAGTTGGTCAAATTTTCCGGCTTCGATGGGACGATTGTAAACGCCCCACCAGACATTGCCTTCCGAATCGGTTTCGCGCACAATGGATTTATCGTTGGCGGCGCGGGCAGTGTGTTTGCCGGTGTTGACCACAAAAGCGCCGCCGCGCGCGGTTGCGCCCTCGCCGCGAAAAACGGCTTCTTCGTAGAGCGACTCGGTGACGAGGTTCCAGTACGCCAGACGCAAATTACCCACGCCCTGATTGGATAGGTTGTAATCGGCTTTGCGAATCTGAGCGATAGATTCTGCCGGGGTTTTGATGTTAAGAAGGTTATTCATCGCGGTTTTCCAGTTGTTCGGTTGTCCGGTTGTTCGGTTGTCCGGTTGTCCGGTTGTTCGGTTCAGTTTACCTGTTTTACAGCCAGTCGCGCACCATTTTTTTATCGCCGATGTAAATTTCATTCGGGCTAGTGGGGTCGAGCGCCCACTTGATGCGGGCAATTCCCTCGGTCACGTCTTTAACACTGCCAGAAATCGAAAGGCGGATGTGGCCTTCCATGCCAAATTCCTTGCCAGGCACGGTCACAACCATCGCCTTTTTGAGCAGAAAGCTGGAAATTTCAACCGAATTGCTATTGAAGGCGCGCAGGTCGGGCAGCGCGTAAAAAGTTCCTTCCGGCTTGATCAGACGCGCGCCGTTAAAAGTTCGCATTTCCTGCAAAAGCACTTCGCGGTTGTTTTGGATTTGCAGACGAATGGCCTCGACCACATTTTGCATCCCGTTTAACGCGCCTTCCGCCGCCGCCTGACTGACTGGCGACACGCCGGAGGTTGTTTGCGCGGTAACATTGGTCATCACCCTGACGAGTTGCCGGGGCGCCACCACCCAACCCACCCGGAAACCGGTCATGCCGTAGACTTTGGCAACGCCATTGACAACGATCACATACGAATTTTCCACGTCCCGCTTGGTAAAGCGATACGCGGGCGCGGCTTCTTTGCCATCAAATACCAATTTGTGATAAATATCATCACAAACCATAAAAATTCCCTTGCGCTCGCAGAACTCCACCAATTTTTCAATCAATTCAGGCGGATACACAGCGCCGGAGGGGTTATTCGGGCTATTGACGATGATTGCGCGCGTATACGACGTGACCGCGCGTTCAATTTCATCAAACGTGGGAACGAAGGTTCCATCCTGTGGCGTGACGATAACCGGGCGTCCCAGGCACATTTTGATGATTTCCGGGTAGGAAACCCAATAAGGCGCCAGCACAATAACTTCATCCTGCGGGTTGAGAATGCTATAAAAAATATTAAAAAGCGACTGCTTTGCCCCGTTGGTGACAATCACATTTTCGGGGGCAACCAGGCGATTGTAATTTTCTTCGGTGTAACGGATGATCGCCTTCTTGAGCGCGGGCGTGCCATCAGCAGGCGTATATTTCACCTCGCCGCTGGACAGTTTAGCCGCCGAAGCCAGAATGGCGTTGATGGGGGTTTTGTTCTTCGGTTCGCCAATCCCCAAATGAATGACGGCCTCGCCGCGTTCGCGCAATAACCGCGCCTGCTCATTAAGCGCCAAAGTCGGCGATTCGGCAATTTCACTGGCAAGTTTACTTAGTTTCATGGATTCTCCTTCACGCTTGCTAGATTAGATATTATATATAATGTCTTACATCTTTTTCACTGGCCCAGGCAATAGCCAAATATCCCGTTTCCGGTCGGCAGGAACAAAAAAAGCCAGGGAAAATTCCCTGACCCATTGCGGGTGCGCTCAAAATTCCACCACCACACTGCCAGCGGCCTCGCCGACAATCAAAGCGTCAGACAAAGTAAACACGCTCGTGATTATACTACGCCGAAAATCTGCCACATCACGCAGAATGTCACGATTTAAACTGTCCATTTGCTGAAATGGTTTTGACTTTTCTCAATTTTTGGTCAGCCGGGTATAGACGGCGGCGGATAGCCCAAACAATTCCAGAATGCAGATCTGCAAGGGCGTAATGTGGCGGATGGTTTTATCTGGCAAATGCACAATGGTCAATGTGACGTTGTCGCTTTGCAGGGTGGAGCAAAGATGTGAGTAACCACCTTGAGTTGATAAAATTTTGCAAAAAAAGGCGCACCTGAAGGTGCGCCTTTTGAGATTTATCTGGCTATTCTACTCTTTGGTATCGGGTTCGTTTTTGGGTTCGCTATTGGCTTCGTCTTCATTGAGTTCGGCGGTCAAGGCTTTTAAATCCATATCCGAGTAGGAAGCCGAATCAACTTTGCGCAGACTCAGACCGATGCGGCGCTGGTCAGCGTCAATACGAATGACGCGCAAGGTCAGCACATCACCTTCTTTAACCGCTTCCTTGGGATGATTGATGCGGTTTTCGGAGAGTTCGGAGATGTGAATCAGACCTTCGATATCGCCTTCCAGGCGAGCAAACGCGCCGAACTTCGTCAGGCGGGTGATTGTGCCTTCGAGCAGTTGTCCAACCTTAAAGTGGCTGACCTTGTCTTGCCAGGGGTCTTCCAACAGGGCTTTGATTGACAGACCGATGCGGCGCTTTTCGCGGTCTATATTAATCACCTTGACCTTGACTTCGTCTCCGACCTTGAGAACTTCGCTGGGGTGCTGAACGCGCTCCCACGAAACTTCAGACAGATGAACGAGGCCATCGGCGCCGTTGATGTTGACGAATGCGCCAAAATCAGCCACGCTGGTGACGCGCCCGGTGTGAACGCTGCCTTCTACGAGCTCGTCAATGACGCGCTCTTTGATAGACTGGCGGGTTTCAGGGTTGGCGGCGCGCTCCGAAAGAATCAGGCGACGGCGCTCACGGTCAACTTCAATGATGCGCACGCTGATTGTTTCGCCAATTTGCTTGGCCCAGCGGTCGGGTGTGTCGCCCTGTACCAGATTGCGACGCGAAAGGCTGATTTGCGAAGCGGGAACGAAGCCACGTAACCCATGCACCAGCACAATCAGGCCACCTTTGTTGTAGCCATCTACGATGCCGTCAAAGGGCTCACCGGTTTCCTGCATCTTTTCAACCACTTCCCAGCCCATCGCCTCGCGGGCGCGGACGTAGGAGAGGACAACGTTACCGTTGTCATCTTCCGGATTGATGACATAGACCGGAATCTCCATGCCCATCTGAAACTCAGCACGGTCCGTAGCAGGAATTTGATCCAGCTCACGGCCCGCAATGACGCCTTCGCTTTTTGCGCCGACACTAACGAGAATCTGGGAAGAAGAAATACTGGCGATAACACCCTTGCGGATTTCGCCCTGACTGGGAAACTCCAGCCCGGCATCCGATTGCATCAGGCTTTCCATGCTTTCCAGGTTATTACCATCTTGAGCCAGTTCTTCACTGTCCCCTGTGCCCATTTGGGCGTTTTGTTGGTCCGTCATAACGAAATTGCTCCAGTACGAAAGGAATTAAGAGTGAATTATAAAGGCGAATAGTGTACTTGGCAATAGCCAGTGCAAATTCAATCCCTCACACGGGTATAATTTGCCTCATGAAATTTGACCTTCAGCAACTGCTTTCTCCGCGCGTCATGTTGGGCGCGCTTGGACTAGCCGCTTTCCTGCTGCTGCTTACCTTCGGTTGGATATTGTTTGCTGCGCCCAAACCACCCCAACCGGCAGAGTTTATCTCCGTTTTAACGGTGCTTCCCGCGCCGACCGGCATGCCCCGCACGCTGGCGACCGCTACTCCCGCCAGTGCGCAACTTCCAACGCCTGTGCCGGGGCAAGTCTCTGTCAGCGGCTATGTTCAAATCAGCGGCACCGAAGGCCAGGGATTAAAAATCCGCGCCGCGCCGGGGCTAGCGGGCGAATTTCTCTTTTTGGCCTATGACACTGAAATTTTCCGCGTGCAAGACGGCCCACAAGAGAAAGACGGCCATATCTGGTGGCAAATCGTCTCCAATTACGACGAAACCCGCGCAGGTTGGGCCGCCGCTGATTTTTTAACCGCCATCGCTGCGCCACAATAAAAAAGGAAAAACATGTCTGAGAAACCTGTTAACATCACTGCCGACCGCCCCGGGCTGCAAATGACCATCACCTGGGATGACGGCCACGTCAGTATATATCCGTTCTCGCTGTTACGCGCCGCCTGTCCGTGCGCCCAGTGCCGCGGCGGCCACGAAAACATGAAACCCGAACCCGACGCAGATATCTTTTCGGTTGCTTTGGAAGACTCGCCCGCCACGCGCCTGACCAACATCGTCGCCACCGGCGCGTACGGGATTACCCTTGTTTGGGAAGACTTTCACGACTACGGCATTTACAACTGGCATTACTTGCGCGCGCTCTGCCCCTGCCCGGCCTGTCACAACAGCCAACGCTAAAATGCCAGTCATCTTTTCCTGCAAAGACCGCCCAACCGGAACACGTTTTTTATTGGAGACTACATGAAGTTCAAGCCCCTCTTTTTCGCCGCGCTTTTATTGGTATTTTCGTCTCTGGCCTGTCGCTTTGCCGAGCAAATTTTGTACGACCCGACCGCCACACCCGTCCCAACCGTTACGCCCGTCCCAACCGCGACGCCCATTCCACCGACTGCCACGCCCACCGCCACGCCCCAGCCGACCTTCAACGATACCTGCCCGGATGGAAATTGCATCGAAGCCTGCCTGGCAAATGTGGGAGCGCTTTCTAAAATTGCGCCCAGCGAGGAGCACGGCGGTTTCAATAATTCGGAATATGACCTGGTAACCTACACCATCTCTGGCGATGAGATTCTCAACCCGGTCAAGCAGCCCGTTTCCAGTGCGCTCAAACCCTACCAGCAGGATGAAGCCAGTCAGCGCCGAGTGTGGGACTATTTCGCCAACGTCATTCCGCCCGAATATCGCCCGCTTCTAACCCAGTACATCATTTTCAGCGATGGCGAAGCCAACATTTTGGCCTCGGTGGCGCAATCCGACAACGACCCCAACCTGTGGGTTTTGCGCGTGGATATTGTGGACGCCGCCGACCCCAAGGAATTGACCTACACCCTCGTCCACGAATACGCCCACTTGCTGACGCTCAATCCCAAACAAGTGCCGCCCAGCATGCCCATCTTCAACCACCCCGAAAACGGCAGCGTCTACGAGCAGGAAGCCGCCAAATGCGATACCTACTTCCCCGGCGAAGGCTGCAGCGATCCAGATTCCTACATCAACCAGTTTGTGAACACTTACTGGAACGATATTTACGACGAATGGGCGCAGCTCGACTCCGTCGGCGACGAGCAAGACTACTACGACGCTCTTGACGCCTTTTACAAAAAATATCAAGACCAATTCGTCAGCGACTACGCCCCCACCGACCCAGCGGAAGACATCGCCGAATCGTTTTCCTTTTTTGTGCTTTCGCCACGCCCGGCAGGAAATACCATCGCCGAGAAAAAACTGCTCTTCTTCTACCAGTATCCCGAACTGGCTGACCTGCGGCTAAAAGCGATTGAAGGAATTTGTTCCTACGGAGGAAAATGAACCGTTACCGCGTCATTTTTACCAGCCTGGCGTTGCTTTTTTCGTCTTTGGCCTGCCGCTTCGCCGAGCGAATCGTCTTCGGCGAGCCGATGCCTGTTCCAACGGCGACTATCGCCCCCAGCCCAACCAACTCTCCCGTTCCAACGGAGGGTCCATCGCCAACGCCTTCGCCCACTATCACGCGCACACCCGTTCCGCAGCAGCCGGTTGGCGCGGCCTGTCAGCCGAATGATTTAAACTGCATCTACGCCTGCTTCGACCGGCTGGCATTGGTCTTGCCCAAAGAAGACGTTCCGCCCCTGCCAGGCATTTACGGCGAAAGCGATGCGACCATGAAACTGGTGCGCTATCGCATTGACGGCAACCAGATTGTTGAGCCGGATACGCTCTGGGTGCCAAAAGATTTCATTCCCTACCAGCAAAACACGTTGGCGCACGAGCGTATCTGGAACTATTTTGCCTATCTCGTCCCGGCAGAAAACCGTACCATGCTGGTCAAGTATCTGGTTTCGATGCGCGGCGGCGGCTACAAATACGCCGCCTACGTCACCGCCACCAACGACACCTCTAGCCAATGGGAAATGAACGTCAATCTGCTTGACGCCAGCGATTCGTATGACATGACCGTAGTGCTGGTGCACGAATACGGTCATCTGATTACGCTCAACGATACACAGGTGGATGCCGAAGAGACGAACTGCCAGAGCCTGCTTACCGGGGACGGTTGCACACGCCCAAAATCATACATAGACGCTTTTTATCGCCAATTTTGGAAAGATATTTACCCGGAATGGGCAAAAATTGAGGAAGAATCTGATCCCGACACACATGACGCCCTGCTAAAAGATTTCTACGACAAATATCAAACGCGCTTTGTTTCAGAATATGCCGCCTCCGACCCGGTGGAAGACATGGCAGAATCGTGGACATCGTTTGTGTTATTTTCAGGCTCGTCCCACGACGATCTGGCGCGCCAAAAAGTGGCCTTCTTCAAGCAGTACCCCGAACTGGTCGCGTTGCGCCAAACCCTTTTGGATAACCTTTGCAGTTACCAGCCCTAAAAAATCGTCCCGAAGGCCTTCAGCCCTACGGGACGATTTGTCTCATAGATTAATACGGCTGCGCCAGCAGGTCGTTCAACACCGTTTGCGAATTGTCGTTGATGGCTTTGTGCTGGCTGTTGCCGTGACTATCCATCGTCACCACCACGGGGAAATTCTTGACTTCAATCACCCACATCGCTTCCGGCACGCCAAACTCCAGTTTGTAAACGCCGAGCACTTTTTTGACGCTTTGCGCGATGTAGGAAGCCGCGCCGCCGATGGCGTGAAAATAGACGGCGGGCGTTTCCTGGCAGCCTTTGAGCGTTTTCGGCCCCATGCCGCCCTTGCCGATGACGCCCTTCAGGTTGAAATGTTTCATCACCTCAGCCTGATATGGCTCCTCGCGAATGGAGGTCGTCGGCCCGGCAGCGACAAATTTATACTGCTTCGTATCCAGCCCGCTGACGACGGGGCCGCAATGATAGATGAGCGCGCCATTGAGCAGTTTTTTCAATTCCGCGTACACCTGTTCATCATCGCCCTGCGGCGCGCGCGTCTTGCGGATGAAGGTGTCAATCATCCACTTGTGGGCGGCATCGCGTCCGGTAATCATGATTCCGCTGAGTAAGACCGGTTCACCCACGACCAGCGCGCGGATGGTTTCGTCACTGACGGGAAGAGTAATTTCTTTCATCTTGTTCTCCTGATTTCTAATCGTACGCCACGGTTTCACCGTTCACCGTCATCTTGCGGCGGCGGTAGGCCCAGCACATGTAGGAAACCGAGACGAAGAACGAGGCCGGCAGGCGGTGCATGCCTTTGATTTTGGTGTCAATCACGGTGGTACTGCCGCCAAAGCCCATCGGCCCAATTCCCAGCGTATTGGCTTCGCTGGTCAGGCGTTCTTCCAGCGCGGCCAACTTTGGGTCAGCGTTGCGTGTGCCGAGTTTGTCGAAAAGAACTTCTTTCGAGCCGTAATAGGAGGAACCCCGGTCGCCGCCGATGGCGACGCCCAAAATTCCGGGAGCGCAGCCCTGCCCCTGAGCGCGTTGCACCGCGTCGAGGACGACTTTGCGCACCCCGGCCAGGTCGCGCCCGGCGCCGAGACGGTTATCGGGCAGCGAATACTGCGCCCCAACATTTTCGCAGCCGCCGCCCTTCAACATCAGTTCAATCGTCAGCGTTTCGCCTTCCACCTCGTCAAAATGGACGGAGGGGAAATCTTCGCCGCCGAGGTTATTGCCGCTGTTTTTGTCATAAACGGCATCCACCGCGTTGGGGCGCATGTACGAGCATTGAGTGGCTTCGGCCAGCGCCGCGCGGATTTGTTCCTTCAGTTTGCGCGTGATCCAGCCTTCGGGGTAGTGAACGTAGAAGATGGGCGTGCCGGTATCCTGGCAAATCGGCGTCGATTCGGCGCGCGCCAGTTCGATGTTTTTGAGCACGGTTTCCAGTGCGCCGCGCGCCGCCGAGCCAGGCGCTTCCTTTTCCACCGAAGCGCGTAAGCGTTCTTCCACGTCTGCGGGCAGGTTGGTGGCCGTGCGGCGAATGAGTTCCAAAATTTTTTCGGTCAAATCAGGTTGCATCATGGTCTCCTTTGTAAAAATACGAGAGTCATCTTGCGTGGCAAAAAAACTACTGTTCCTTTTCTACCACAATTCTATCCACCAGAAATTTATTCGGTTTTTCGTAATCCAACATCTGTCCATTCGCTGAAATTTTTGGCAAAATCGCGAATTTCCAAACCGCTATATATGGGGTTGATATTGTTGACACTCCCATATTTAGGGGGGGGCGCTTTTTCGATGCGCCAAG
>Ga0210041_1000123_pt1 | contig 91116 bp, 83 predicted proteins | sample CryGeymeta201503_FD_183973 | JGI IMG/M metagenome (GOLD analysis project Ga0210041, IMG submission 183973) | Groundwater microbial communities from Crystal Geyser aquifers in Utah, USA - Crystal Geyser metaG 2015-03 (SPAdes) (version 2) | ecosystem: Environmental > Aquatic > Deep subsurface >... | reverse complement strand
CTTTATGTTATAGAATGTCAGGCATCGTTTATTCTTATCAATACGCGGTGTCTTAGCACCAAGTTATACCACAAACTCAACCTAACTGCGGGAACAAACTTCGATGCGGAATCGAATTCCAGTGGAGGGATGGTTCTCACACAGAAAGGTAAATACCTTGACTATTAAATTCTATTTTTAACATATAAGGTGGTGGTTATTCACTTGCTCTCGATGGAACATCAGGAATCCTTTTTAATATCAAAACGAGTTCTGAGATTGGAAATACATTTCCAAATTTATCTAGCGGAGAAAATATATTACCACTTAATCAATGGTCGCATGTAGCCGCAAGTTATGATGGAACTTCTCGCAAGATTTTTATGAATGGAATTGAAATCGTGAGTTCTAATTCGATTTCTGGGAATATTATTTATCCCGTTTCAAATGCTGTGCGATTTGGTAAATATCAGGATGATAATGAAGATTATTTCTATGAAGGCGGCATTGAGGAAGTCAGAATTTGGAAATATGCTCGAACTCAAGAACAGATTCGTAGTGATATGCATCTTTCAGTGGCTTCCATATCTGACTCTTTGATTGGGTATTGGGCATTTAATGAAGCAACCGGAACAAGCACTTCTGATCCAATTTATGGAAACAATGGAACCTTGTCTGGCTTCAACTTCGATACTTCTGACGGCTGGAGAACCAATGATTCTCTTTTGATGAATCCGAGAAATGCAACAGAATTTCAATCGATTAGCACCGGATCTCATGCAGGAAATAATCTTTCTCTTAATTTTACTGAACCGACGGACTCTCCTATCGATTTGATGATCTATAATTTTAATGCAAATCCTGAACTCATTCAGGAAGCCAATTACACTTATATGAATACCTTTTGGATGATAAAACCAATGCAAAGCCCAGGCACTTTTGAGTCATCAATTACTTTTACAATTCCAGATAGTTTAAGCAATGCTGGCGCAGCGACTGCAGATCAATACAAATTATACTCTCGCCCTATAAACAGTTTATCTGCTTGGACACTTCTCAAAACTTCCGCCACTTCTGTTTCAGGTTCAACCGTTACCTTTTCCGAGATCACAGAATTTGGTCAATTTGCCATTGCCCGAAGCTTGGAAGTGAATTTCCAACTAGAAGCAGGAAATGCTCTAAAATTTGATGGAATTGATGATTATGTAACGGTTCCACACAATAATTTATTTAATGCTAATAAAATCACGATCGAATTATGGCTCAAATGGGAAGCTTCAACCAATGATGATGTTCAGTTTCTGTTGAGCAAAGATTTAGGAATTATGGAAATTCATTTAGTAGGTGCAGGATTTGTTCGATTTATCCCAACAACGTACGTTTATCTTGATGCGCCAACCGAATCCATTCCGCTGAATGAGTGGGTTCACTTAACCTGTCAGTATGATCCTGAAAATTCTTTTGGGCAGATTTATATTAACGGACAAGCCTTAAGCACAACCAATAACGGTGCAAATCCAAAAACAACTCCTCTAGTGAATACTACAACTGTTCTCGATATTGGTCGAAGAAGATCAGCAGAATACTATTTTAAAGGTGAAATGGATGAATTTAGAATCTGAAAACAATTCGCACCGCTCAGGAAATTCAAACGGATATGCAAAGAGCAACTCCTGATGGTTTTTACGAATCAATTGTTGGCTATTGGCTGTTTAATGAGGCAAATGGAACCGTTCTTGAAGATTATTCAAATGGTTTGAATGGCGAACTCTTCGGTTTCGATAATACAGCTTCAAGTGGCAGAGTGCTTTCTACTATCCCAATTAATCAAATTCAAACTACACTTTCTGGTTCTCAGGGCTGGTTTATGATTGCAAATCCGATTAGCGGTTTAACATTTTCTGAATGGTTAAATCCTATTTGGACTCAAGGATTTTCGGATGCAAAGTCAACAGATGGTTCACCCAATGTTTTGTTAAGGAATACAATTGATGGAACAATTAATGGATCAAATTGGATCACACCTTCGTCTGCAAACGATGAAATGACTATCGGAAGATGTTTTTTGTTGTATGCTTTTGATGATGATAACAGTCCTCTAGCTGGTGGAAATTCAGGTTTTCCAAAAACGCTTATTTCAACTGGCATTCAACCTTTAGCCAATCAAAATCTGAGCTCATTATTAAATTCGAATATTGATGGATTCACACTGCTTGGAAATCCGTTCGCCGAAACAATTGATTGGGATTTATCAGAACACACCAATTTGTATGAAAGCATTTATAGTTGGGATGCATCTATTTCAAATTGGAGAGTTTGGAATGGAACCACAGGAAGTCTTGAAAATGGATTAATTGCGTCAAAACAAGCTTTTTTTGTTGAAACTTCAGCAGCTAGTCCAACGCTTTCAATTCCATTAACGGCTAAAACGACTCAGAATAATCCATCAAAGATTAACCTGAATGATGAATCAACTAGTTCTAAAACACCAATTATTGATTTAAAAATCAGTCATGATTCGGGGCTTTCTGATCAAGTATTTTTGCAGTTTTCTGAAAACGAGGAATCTGAGTTACATCTAAAAGCAGCGGTAAAACAAACACCTTTGAGTCAGAACTATGTGATGCTGGGCGCTAAAGGATCTCAAGCTTCTGTTTGGGCGATTTTACCGACTACACTGGAAGAAGGAAATCTTGAAGTTCCACTAGTTCTAAATTCAACCATTCAAGGTGAGTTCAAACTTGAATTAGATAATACTCTATTTCCTGATGATTGGAAGATTTCGCTAAAAGACAATCTAAATGGAACAATTACTTCATTGAACAAGGCTGTAATCATTAATCTTGCAGCTATGAAAAAGAGGTCTTTGACAACAAAAAATGAATCAAAACCCCAATTAACTGCCATTACAAGTCAGGAAGAAAGCCGCTTTATACTTCTTATTGATGCAAAAACAACAACTTCTATTGAAGATGATCGGATTCCTGCAACATTCGAATTATCAACTAATTACCCGAATCCATTCAATCCGACAGCAAGCATTCGATATGGCGTTCCGGAAACATCAACCATTAAATTGGAAGTGTTTGATATTCTCGGAAAAAGAATGTCCACCTTGGTGAATACAACTATGAAACCCGGTTATTACACCGTTCAGTTTAATGCGGTCCGATTATCAAGTGGAGTGTATTTCTATCGTTTAACAGATGGGAAACGCTGTTTAACTCAAAAAATGACCTTATTGAAATGAGTTTTGTTTCAGTTAAAATTTTAACCATCAAAATAATTCCGCTATGAATATCACTTTAAAAACCACTTTTGGATTTTCATTAACCGTTCTCGTACTTCTTTTAGTCATGGTTTCGATTAGTTCTGCGCAACTACCTCCACCAGAAATTCCAGTTGGTCCTTCACAAGCTCCTCTTGATGGTGTTTCCATTTTGGCCATTTCGGGTGGAATGTATGTTTTAAAAAAACTTAGAAAAAGAACATTGAATAAAGCTTAATTGAATATAATTCTCATAAAATCAATTGCTTATGGGAATAATAAAAGATTATTCAAAATCAGCTTTTCCAAATGTGAAAATTGAGCTAAACCGAAAAGTAGTTTACTGCAAAAGAATCGACGATTTCATACTATTTAAATGGGTAAAAACCGACAAAATTGGCTTTCTGGAGTGGACTCAAAATTTAATTTTTCTCTATTGAGAACTGCTATTTCTCGATATAAACTTTCATTGCTTTACTTAGAAATTGAGCTAAACCCGGTTTTATCTCCTCATAATGCGACATGAACCGAGCATCAGTCACATATAAATCGGATAATCCAATGTAGATTTCATTGGTGCAGGTGTAAAATTGATTTACCCAGTCAAAGTGTTTTGCAATTTGTTCTTGAACTTTTGGTGAATCGATTGGTAAATGCATGAGTTCACTTAGCTGAAAATTAATAGATGCTTCGACTTGTTTATTGGAATTTAATTGATCTCGAGTCCAAGATTTTACCTTATTTTGAGATTCGACTACGATTTTAGGATCATATTTTTCTTGAACTTCAGTTTTAATTGCTTTGATTTCTTCTTTTGAAAATCCTTCATACAATTCTTCTTCGGTTATTGGAGTATTGTTTTCCATGTGTTTGATTGTTTTAGTTAAGGTTTTGAGTAATGTTTGAATGCGTTCAAGTTCCGAATTCATTGATTTTTCATGTTTTTTCAAATGATCAATCAGTTGAATTTCATTTTCATTAAGTAATTGTTTTATTTCATTTAAGGGGATTTTAATTCACGATAAAACAAGACAGATTGAAGTTTCAATAAATCTTGGCGTGAATATCTCCTATAACCCGATTCATCGCGTGATGATGGGCGTAATAAATCAATTTTATCAAAATGGCGAAGAGTTTTAATGGTAATTCCAGTAATTTTTGATACTTCGCCGATTCGTAAACCGCGCATTTTTGCTCCTTTTTCAAAAGATAAAGCCTGACCAAAGGGGAGAGTCAAGAGTAATATGATAATAAAAATCAAATACTAGTTTTTAATTGTTTTTTGTGATTGCAAATCCTACTAAGACTGAAGAACTTTTTGACAATCTAGAGAATGTGTTAAATAAGTTAACTCCGTGCAGGATTTCTTGGAAGGGAATATTTACACTGACTGTATATTCTGTTTTAGTACTTGCAACAACTATTAACTTTAGTTGTTGATTTTCGCTACTTATTTCTTCCCATTTTTACTGGATTTTGTCTCGTATCAAACACATCAATAATCTCAATTCTATTTTTGTCTTTATTTACCCAGTATATGATTTTGTAATTTTTACTCACTAAATACCTGAATTCTTGTAATCTATCACTCAGTAACCCCTCAATTGCTCCCATTTCTATAAATATGCTCAAGTCATCTGTTTTTTCGACAATCTGAGTGGTTATTTGTCTTGCAATGCCTAAACTGACATTTTCGTTATGATAATCAAAGATTTTTTTAAGTTCAGTTTTGGCAAATTCTGTCCAATATACCCTTAGCCCCATGTTTCAATTTCTGAAATTAAGTCATTTGAGCTTATTACTAAATCATTTTTAGAGTCTTCCATCGATTTATCAATACGTTGATTAAACTCGGCAACACTCATGGGCTTGAACTCATTATTTTCTACGAAAGCATGTAATAATTGCTCCAATCGAGTAATAACTTCCTCGTTTTGAAGATTTAGAAATTGCTGAACAAACTCTATTTTTCTTTGTTGAATATCCATTTCATTTTAAATTTCGTTGTTAAAATTTACAACACCAATAAATCTCAAACTACAATCAACCACCCTATTTTCCAAATTGATTAATGCATCAAAGACCAAAAAGGCTTCTAATTCAATTTAAAAGCACTTTAAAGCTTTTCGACATCTAATCCCTTTTTATCAAGCGGTTCAGCAATTTTCCTTTAATTCGATTTCACTCCTTATCCAATCCCTTTCCAGATTTAACATGCACATCCATTTGCGGGAATGGAATCGTGATATTGTGCTCTAAAAATTTGGTATAAATTATTCTTCGAATATCACTTTTAACACGGCTGATTCGGAAAATGCTTTTGCTAAAAAAGAGCACTTGGAAATCGAGTGAGGAATTTCCGAAGTTCATGAGACGTGCTTCTGTTAGTTCACGATCGAAAATATCGGGCTGAGAAAATGCACTTTCTTCTAAAATTTTGAGCACTAAGTTTATATCACTTCCACAAGACAGGCCAACATCAATTTTGAAACATGCTTTTTTACAAATCGATTTACTGTTTTTCTTGATTTATGTAACTCTAATTTTTGGAGTTGATGGTATTAAGCCTCCTATTTTTTTAACTATAGAATAATTTGTGACCGTTACGACTATTTTGGAGTAAATGCTCCTTTCTTTTTTTCTTTTATTATTCTGTTCAGAAAACAAAAATCACGAGTTTTTAAACTCGCGATAGAATTGGAAAATTTGGCATTCACTAACTGTAAAAAGAGTTTAGGATACTCTTAATTTAAAAGGCTGTTTCTTTACAAAAACAGCCTTTTTTTTAGTTTAAATTTTTCCAAAGTGTCTATTTAATCAATAATCAAATAAGTAAAAGTTTGATTTAACAACTGATAAGCTACTTCACCAAATGTAATTGGTCCAGAGAATCCGATAGATTTACCCTCTAATTCACCATATAAGTAGTTTAAGATGCAATTACAGGTAAATGTTACACTTGAGGAATCTACACCTTTAGGTAGTTTTGCATTAAAATCAGCAACGTAATCGTTTATAGGTTTTGCAAAACGATATTCTGTTTTTTCAAATAAAGGTGCGTAGAATTTCACAACGTTATTTTCTGTGTCATTAGCCATAAAGCTAGAGTTTATTATTGCTCCTCCGTGATTTGTAACTAATGGGAAACGAATATCACGACCAGATTTAATCAAATATTGACTAAAGTTTTGAGCAACTCCATCAACATAAACTGTTTCGAAGTTGAAATCTGTTGAATCAAAAGATAAAACAGGCGAAGTTGAATCTTCCTCAAATATATTCACGATTTCAAGGCGAGCGACTTTGTCAGAAGCTAATTCAACATGCAAAACTATTGCTTTTTCATCAGATACTTCTCCATCAGAACCAGAAATTACTTTTGGCGTTTTTGTTCCTAACTCATCAAGTGCAGTACCAGAAATTAAACCAACAAGTGGATTGTTGTATAAATCTTCAAAATCTGGAGCATGTAATGCAAAATTCAGATGGATGGATTTTAGTGCAGGTAAGATTATAAAATTGAATCCATTATCAAAGCCATTTTTGGGAATAGATGCTATGTTAGATTCATCATAAAACTTAACAGTTGCGCTTTTTGCAACTGTAGTAAAGTCGGTTACAAAAATTTTAGATTGATCAAAAACACCTTTTTCTTCCGTTAAGAAATATGGAATTGTTCCTCCAATCCAAGTTCCATTAGGTAACTGAGCAAGAAGTTCTTCTTCACCAGAACAAACTAAGATGTGCCCATTTTTTATTAATTCTGAAGTTTCAGCTATGCTTAAAAGTTTTTTCATTTTAATTACCAATCTTTAAATATTGATTTAAGGTCATTTTGAACTGCCAATGCGTATTTATTACAAAGATTATGCAAGTCTGAAATTGCTTGAAGTTCAGTTAGTTTGGCATCTTTTACTTGTTGTACAGTTTGATCTACTATCATTTGAAGCACATAGTTTTGAAAGTTATGAGAAATTTCTCTGCGAACTAATTTTCGCCATTCAGGACGTTCTATAACAGGTACAGTAAACATAATTTTCTAAGGTTAATTTATTTTGCACACATGGAAAAAATTATAATTATAAACTATTGTTTAATAATGTGTTTATATATGTTTTTTTGCTACTATATTTTAGTAAAATAACTTAGTTTCATCAGAACCAATCTAACATACTAAACAACACTTTTGGAATATAAATTATTTCAATTAGTTTTTCAAAGCTAGTTTTGCTTTGTTTTTTTTTAACTTTGTTCAAACCTATTTTGGATCATTTTTTCATTCCCCTTATAAACAATCTATTATCGGCCTTCAAGAATAAGAGTACTTTTCAGTTGAAATAATGATTTATTTAAGTTTTATCAAAAAATGACGTTCTAAACTTAAATTACTTATTCACTCCTTATCCAATCCCTTTCCAGATTTAACATGCACATCCATTTGCGGGAACGGAATCGTGATATTGTGCTCTAAAAATTTGGTATAAATTATTCTTCGAATATCACTTTTAACTTTACTGATTCGGAAAATGCTTTTGCTAAAAAACAGGACTTGGAAATCGAGTGATGAATTTCCGAAGTTCATGAGACGTGCTTCTGTTAGTTCACGATCGAAAATATCTGGGTGAGAAAATGCACTTTCTTCTAAAATTTTGAGCACTAAGTTTATATCACTTCCATAAGCCACTCCAACATCAATTTTGAAACGCGCTTTTTTCGACTGATGACTCCAATTGATCACTTTATTCGTTGTGATTAAAGAATTTGGGATAATAATTGAAATATCATCTCTGTTTAATCCTTTTGATGTTCGTAAACCAATCTCTTGAATCATAACGATATCCCCATCAATTTCGAGAACATCGTCTATTTTGATGGTTCGTTCCGAAAGTAGAATGATTCCTGATATGACATCATTAAAGGTCTGTTGTAACCCCAAACCGACTCCGACCAATAAAGCTGCAGAACCAGCAATAATGAGCGTAACTTTAACTCCAATCATTTCGAGCATAAAAGCTACAGCAACTATCCAAACAATGTATTTTACGATTTGAAAGATGGAATAGATTGTTCCCTCATCTAAATGCATATATCGTTTTTGATTTAACACCGATTTCTTAATCAGCCACAACAAAAGCTTGGTTATTACAAAGATTAGTACAACTAAAAGCAATGTAACAGTGTCCAATTTATACTGTCCAACGCTTATGATTTCAAATTCGAGAAGAGATTTTAGGAATTCCATGGATTTGATTGATAGGATTTTGTTAAATGGCGTTTGTGAAGATTCGATTGTGGAAAGAAACTTACTTAAAATGTATGTTATTGTTAGGGTTTTTAATTTGAGATGGTGATTTCAGAGTGAGTTATTTTTTCTTTTATTCTGCTATTCAAAAAACAAACAACTCGTGTTAATTTTAGAATAAGAGTTAACTTCGTTTCTTTTGACCTTTTTTTTCGAAGATCTCTCCGCTTGATTCGTTCTAGTAATGTTCTTCGTTTTTAATTTTTGGGCTCATCTTCGGTCGAGATGACTTTGCTTTTTTGAGGCTTAATTTCTCTAAATTTATTTTATCATTTTACTCAAGGCCACATAATCGATCTTTGAATTATGTCTTGGGTCTAGTGGAAATGATTGTAGGAGTCGTATTTTGGGGATTTCGGAAAGATAGTTAAGCACTAATTCTTCTACTTTTTTTCTTATGGATTCACTTAGTTTTTTTGTGGATGTGTCTTTAAAACTTATCACTAAATTCAGCTCGTTATTTTTTTTGAGTAAAGCGGCGTGTTTTATTTCTGATAGTTCGGACAAAATCATTTCTACCGGAAATGAAAAGAGGAGTTTGCCTTTCCACTCTATGGCGCTTGTTGCTCTTCCTGTTAAAAATAGCCTTCCTTCTTCATCAAAAAAGCCTGCATCTCCTGTTCGGTGCCAAACGGATGTCGCCGTTTTTATTTTATTCAGCTTTTCTTCTTTGGGTTGATTCACATACGATGGCAAAACGTGTGGACCTTTTACTACGATTTCGCCAATCTCTCCTTTTTGCAGAACAGAATTCCGTAGTTCTTCATCTGTTTCATATTCTATTTCACCAGAAGTGATGGGCAAAATTAGCGTCTCGATTTGCTTTACCGGCTTCCCTGTAAACAATCCTTTTGTTTGATGTTGATTCACATACTCTAAAAACTCATCTATCGAAACTTCACTAATAGGCTCCGATTCCGTTGAACCGTACACAATTTGAATTTCCGTTTTTGGAAATGCCAATCGCAGTTTTTTGGCTAAATAGGGATAAACAGGCGCTCCGCCAAGAAAAATCTTTTGCGGCAAATAGTCTGAAAGCTTCGATTCAATCACGAAATCTGCCATTTTATCGAAAAAGACGGGCGATCCTGTAACGGAATCGACTTTGTAGGTTTTCCATTGAGCTATAATTTTTGCGGGATCTACATTTTCTGCTTTTATGAAATCCATATCAGGCAGAACGGTTGTTACTCCCGTTGCTAAATTATTCAACACAAAAATGGGAAGTGTTGGCATATCGAATGACGCTTCTTCCAATTGAAGTGTTTCGCTTAAAACCGCGTGTTGCGCTAACAAAAAAGCATGTGTTCTGTTTGCTGCTTTCGGAAATCCTGTGCTTCCACTTGTTAAGGTGATTAATGCCGGTTCATTTGCATTCGGATGGATAATTTCATCAGAAAAAGTGGTACTTGAATTACCAAAACTCGGAAACCAATGATGAGGAATTTTTCGAATAGATTTATGAAGAATGCGGAAAATATGTGCTTTTGGAATTCCCCAAAAAGCTTTGGGCTCCAAAAAGTTTGTGATGTCTGAAAGTCGATTTTTTGTCGTCCATGCATCAGCGAAAACGGCGGTCATTCCATTACTAAAAATGGCCAATAAAATCTCATACAAGCGAATAGACATGGGAATATAAACCAGAATTCTATCGCCCGGTTTTAAACCTTTTTCCTGAATAAAATGAGCAGTTGTTCTAACATTAGCATAGAAATCCGCATACGAAATGGTTTCTGTTTTTGAACAAATCGCAGGTCTTTCAGGATGAAGCTTAGCCCGTTGTTCTAAAATTTGAACAATATTATCTACCTGATTCATACTCCTATTTTCCATTGGAATAAGGAATATTGCTGAATTGTAGTATGATGTTTCGCCAGAATATGCGCCGAAGTATTGGAATCGTACATTAAGGCATGAATCATGGTGTCGAATTTTCCTGTGGCTTTTAGATAAATCATGCGCGTTAAAAAACTGCCTAAACCTCTGTATTCAGCATTGGGCAAAATGGCGAGCGTTTTAATGATTAAGCGATTTCTTTGCGGATTTAGGAGATCAGGAATACAAAAAATAAAACCAACCGTTTGATTCTTATGTTTTGCTACTAGAACAAATTCAGGAATAATAAAGGCTTTTGCTTTTTGATATTTTTCTAAAAAGTCCTGAAATCCAATCGGAGAATAGTAGCGATTGTTTTTGAAGCTAATTAAGCATAAATCATAAATCGAACGGATTTCCTCTTCAAAATGAGCTAAATCGAACTGTTTGATTTCGATTTCTTTGTTATGAAAGCTAAGTTCAGAATCAATTTCACTAGAAATAACGGCGACTTCCGCTTCTGTTGAATGATAGGAATCTGAAATTTGCCAGCCACAATTTTCCCACAATGCATGATAATAAGCAGGATGGAGTACATCTAAAAAAAACGGGATTGCTTGTGGATGTTTAAGCAAACGATATGAATCCCAAGTTGTAGCATTCAAAGGCCCAATAATTTTTGAAAACCCATTTTCAGTGCAAAATTTCGCCATTTCCAAAGTAAGAAAAATCATTACATCTAGAGAGTTTATGGAATCGAAATAGCCTGCAAGCAGCGTTTTTGAATCTAATTCTTCAATTTGTGGATTTTGAAAAAGAGCGATTTTTCCAAGACAATTATCTTCATCAAAAACACAAATCCACGTTTTGAAAAAAACTTCGTGATACGATTCGCATTCAACTTTCGGGCGAAATTGTGGAATGGGATATAATTTGCTAAGTAATTGTTGAACCTGTTCTTTTGGGAAATTATTGATGGAAAATCTCTTTGTTATCATATCAATACAAGTCTATTCTAATGTATTCTCGTAAAAGTTCTTTTTGCAAAATTGAGTTACAGTTTACAGAATTACCTTGTTTATATCTTGAAATCTTACTCTTTTCGGTTTGTCTTAAATATTTGAATTTTTTAGATAAGTGGAAGGTTTAATTCTTTAAGAAACTCATTGTGCTTAGCAGTATTCGTTTTTATGCTTTCATTAATTGAAGTCAATTTTTTATTTACTTCTTTCAAGTCAATTTGAATTTCGTCTTCTGAGGTACTCACGTATCTTGAAATGTTCAAATTGAAGTCGTTCTTTTTGATTTCTTCCATTGAAACCCTGCGTGAATAACGCTCTCTTTCATTTCGGTATTTGTAGGTTTCAACAATATTATCTAAATGCTTTTCAGAAAGTGAATTTTGTCGTTTCCCTTTTTCAAATTGTTCACTTGCATTAATAAACAACACATCATCTTGTTTTTTGCATTTTTTCAAAACTAAAATACAAACGGGAATTCCTGTTGAATAAAACAAATTAGAAGGCAAACCAATTACGGTGTCTATGTGATTGTCTTTCAACAATTTGGTGCGAATTCGTTCTTCTGCACCGCCACGGAATAAAACACCGTGAGGCAAAATAATAGCCATTGTTCCTTCTTTAGATAAAAAGTGAAAACCGTGTAACAGAAAAGCAAAGTCTGCTGCTGATTTTGGGGCTAAACCATAGCCTTTGAAGCGAAAATCTTCTGCTAAAGTGTCGTTCGGTTCCCAACGTAAACTAAAAGGCGGATTCGCTACAATGGCGTCAAACTCAATTTTCTTACTTGGATTCATTTCATTGAGTAAATCCCATTGATTGAGCAAGGTATCACCGTGGAATATCTCAAACTCGGTGTCTTTCATACCGTGCAAAAGCATATTCATTCGGGCAAGGTTGTAAGTCGTAATATTCTTCTCTTGTCCGAAAATTTTCCCAATGTTTCCTTTAGCATTCTTTAGTTGCGTTCTTACATTTAAAAGCAAAGAACCCGAACCACAAGTGAAGTCTAAAACCTTATTCAATTTAGACTTATACCCTGTTGTTGGGTCGTGGGAATCTAATAGAACAATTCGGGAAAGAATGGTTGATATTTGTTGAGGCGTGTAAAATTCTCCCGCCTTTTTACCTGAACCAGCCGCAAACTTTCCAATTAAATATTCATATGCATCTCCAAGCGTGTCAGTATCGGTAGAAAAATCTGCGATTCCTTCGGCTATTTTGGTGATTATTTTACAAAGCTTGTCATTTCTTTCTTTGGGTGTTTTACCCAATTTTTCAGAATTGAGATTGATTTCTGAAAACAAACCTTTAAACGAACTTTCAAAGGAATCGTCTTCTATATATCGAAATCCTTTTTGGAGTGTTTCTAATAATTCACCCTTCTGTGTTCGCGCTAATTCGGTGATGTTGCTCCACAAAAATTTTGGCTTGATTACATAATGCACTTTTTTACGCATTTGTTCCTCAAACTCATCAATGTCCGCTTTATTTTTTTGGTACCAAAGTTCCAATGGTGGTGGCACTAAAAAATCCGCTCTTAAATCTTTTGACGGACTTGGTGGGTAATCTTTGCCCAGTTCCTTTTTTGCGGCTTCTTCGTAATTGAAGGACAAATAACGAAGGAAAAGAAATGAAAGCATATAATCACGGAAATCATCTGCATTCATTACGCCTCTCAAATCATTGGCAATGTCCCAAAGAGTATCGCCTAACTTTTTATTTTGTTCTTTTTGTGTCATTGACTTGTCTTTTTTAAGCGAATATTTCAGGTAATTGGAATTCGTATTTTTCCAAAAATGCAGTTAATATTCTGTTGAATAATTCTTTGTTGTCTTCGTTCATTACTACAGGTTGATAGATGGAATACTTACCGTGACTTAATAAATTTAAAGCTCGTGAAAAAAGCAATTCATCTTCAATTCCTGTGATGCAACTTGAAAAGTCGTCATAGCCAAAAAATGTTGATGTTTTTTCTAAAATAGCTCGCAACATATTAAAATGATAGGTATTTACTGTGCCATTATCTGAAACCTTTTTTAATTCGGTTAATATAGCAACGTGGTGAAAAAATGGTGTTTCATCTGTAGCCCTCAAAACGTAACCGTCCGCACCGTTTTTATGTAGGAAATGGCTTTTGTGCTCAATCTTCTTTAGCTCATTATACATTACATTGTAGAACAATGAATGATGCGAAGAAATAACCACTTTTACTTTGTCCTTCCCTTTTTTCAAAAGTTTGGCTAAATCACTTGCTACTCCAATGGCATTATTGTCGTCAAGTGATGAAATTGGGTCGTCTATGTAAATGTATTTTACCCAGTTATATGGACCATTACCATCATCATCAATGGCAAGTTCGGCTATTGCCAAGAAAATGCACCAAATAAATATATTTTCTTCTCCTCTCGAAACTTTGATATGATTGTTTTCCTCACCCTTATTGAAAGTAATTGTCCAATCGTCATAGTCAATTCTAAAATCAAAATCTGCGTACCGTTCAAGAAAATTAAAAATCTTTCCCTCCAAAGCTAATTCCCTGAATCCTTCAAAAAATCGTGAATTTCTATTGATGATTAAGTGCCTTTGTGTATCGTTTTCAAGGTCGTTGTTCCAATGGAATAGGTCTTCTGTATAGGCGTTATAATAAAGTGTGTCAGTTACAGGATTTTTTTTTCGTTTTTTGCTAATGTCTTTGAATTCCATTGAAAGCCTTGTTTTCCCTGTTCCGTTATAGGCATACAGCAAAACAAAGTGATGATTGTTCAAATCATCTCTTAATCTCACCGCCACATTTTTCAATGTTTTGTATTTGTATAGTTTCTTAGCCACACTCATTCTTCATTATCATTATTTTCTTCACTGGCTTTTATTTCGTTTACCAACAAGGTTTGCAATTCATCTTTGGGCAGCAACAGTTGATATTCGGCTACACCTATGGGTTTGTTTACGTCTTGTAGGGCTATTTCCACATCAAGGTGGTCTCTGTCGGCACAGAGGATAATGCCAATAGATTGGTTTTCGTTTTCGTCCTTTTCCAACTTGTCGAGCAAAGAAAGATACAAATTCATTTTGCCCACATATTCGGCTTTAAAACTTCCTATTTTTAGTTCGATAGCTACCAAACAGCGTAAACTTCGATGAAAGAAAAGCATATCCACAAAATACTCTTTTCCATTGTATTCCAAGCGATGTTGGTTGCCGATGAATGTAAAACCTTTGCCCAACTCTAAAATAAAGTTTCTGATTTTGGCAATGAGCCGCTTTTCAAGTTCCAATTCCTTTACGGGTTCGGTAATGCCTAGAAAGCCTAAGTTATACGAACTTTTAAATACTTCATTGGCGTAGTCGGCACCAGTGGCAGGAAGCGTTAGGTTGAAATTGTTGCTTGCAATTTGCTTTTGCGATTGGGCGTAGCTATCCATTTTTATGGCGTTGAGCAACAAATCTCTTGTCCAGCCTTTTGTAAGGACTTCATTTGCGTAAAATTCAACCTCAGCAAACGATTTTATCTTATCCAACAACAGTAAATTATGACTCCACGGCAAAACTGCTACACTCTGTAGCAGTTTTTTATCTGATTGATAATAACGCTCATAGTAGCGTTTCATATTCCATAAATTACGAGGTGAAAGCCCCATATCGGGGAACTCATTTTTTAAATCCACAGAAAGCTGTTTTACCACGCCACTGCCGTAGCCTTCTTCCAACTGTTTTTCAAAAAGTAATTTTCCCAAACTCCAATACACCGAATTAGCGGCACTTGCCAATTGTTTGGCAACGACATTTCGGGCAGTGTGGATTTCTGCAACAGCCTGTTGCAGTATTTCGCTATACTCGTTTTGATTTATGTTTAATTGCTTACTCATATATCAATCATTTTAGGAAACAATCCCTGCATCAATCCTTTTTTGTGATGCTTCAATTGTTCAATTTTCTCTGTTTGTGCTGTGATGATTTCATCTAAGGAGGAAAGACAAGAACCGATTTTTATTTGCTCTTCTTTAGTAGGAATAAAGACAGGATAATTCAACATTGAATCTTTATCTCCACGAGGCATTTTTACTCCTTTTGCACTTTCCATCACATAATTTATAAATGTTTCATTTTTTATAAGGAACTCTAAAAATTCACTAAGCACACCTGAGCTAGACCGAAATACAATCACATCATTTGAGGCACCTCCAATTTTATCAGACTTCCATACTTTTTTTAAATATGGGCGAATGTTTGAGATAAGAATATCCCCAATTTTGAACTTCGTAAAACTTCCAGTTGGTGGAAGTTTTGAAGCAGCTGAAACTCCTGTAAAATCAGGCAACATATTTTCAGTACTTATATATGTTTCAATATTTAGCTTGCTGATTGAAGTTTTTTCATTTACAATAAAGGCAACATCTTTGTCTCCCAACTTCTTCTCCACCCACTCCCCATTTTTCTCAAACTCCTTAAATCGAACCTTAGGTAAATTACGAGTCTGGGAATTACGAATTACGAATTGGTCGTTGTCTTCCGTAATTCGTAATTGATCATTCGTAATTGAATTTGTTGGAAACAAATTCTGCATCAATCCTTTTTTGTGGTCTTTGAGTAATTCCAACTTCTGGCTGTGGTTTGCAATCACTTCATCTAAGGATGAAAGGCAGGATGCTATTTTTTGTTGTTCGTTGAGTTTTGGAGCGGGTATTTTTAATTTTGAAAAAATAGAAATCCAATGTCTTTGATGAACTCCCACTTCATATTTAATCAACTGCATTGATTCAAATAAAAATTTTATATCTGCATCCTTTTTTGCTTTTAAAATTTTCATTGCTGATGACTTCCCTTTGAAAGGAAAATCAACAAACTGAGTAGCCGTAGTAAAGTCATCAAAAATAATTACAGGTAAATTATTTTTAAAGATTCCTTTATCTTCATTCGTATAACCTAATATAAAACTTTTCCCAGCTGTCAAAACTGGAGTTTTATATTTGTCATTATAATCTGTACTCTCTACTAAATAAGGAGTAGGTTGTAGATAATCTAAAGAATAATCTAATTCTTTTTCTTCCCATTCGCCCTCATTTTTAAATTCAGGAAAACGCAATTCTGGTATTAGCCCATCGGCTTTGCTCAGGGCAGATTTTTTCTTCTTACTCATAAGCTAATTTCTTTTAAGATGTTAGCTATTGAGTTTTTCTCCAATTTTGAGAAGGCAAACCACTTTTTGCCCAAATCTTTCAAGGAAGCCCCTAAATGATATACTTCCGTGTTGTCAATAATCAGAAAACGGTCGTGGCTTTTGGTAAAGGGTTTTAGCTCAAAATTGGGGTATTGTTCGTTGGCTTTTTTTACGTCTAAGGTCAATTGCTTAGAAATGGTTTTGGTCAATAGTAGCACCTTTACCGTTTTTGTTTTCTTGGATAAATGCGTTAAGGTGCTTTCGTCAATGTAATTATCAATCAATACAATGTTTTTCTTGGCAGAGCGAATGATTTTAGAAGCCAATTCGTAAGCATCAAATACTTGACCGTCAAAAAATACGCCTTGGTTAGGGATTTCTGACGATTTTATTTGAAAAGAAATCTCATTTACTTTACTCGCAAGTTGTTCTACTGTGTTTTCAACACGGTTCATTCGTTGGTTAAGTGCATATCCTTTTAATAAATAATCCCTCAATACATTGGTAGCCCAAATTCTGAACTGCGTACCTTGTTTCGACTTAACCCGATAGCCAACAGAAATGATGACATCAAGGTTGTAATAAACTATAGGTTTATCGGAATTTGCAATATGCATTTTTTGCATATTGCTTTTTTCATCCAATTCCCCTTCCTTAAAAACATTACGAATGTGGCGTGATATAACAGACTGGTCTCTTTGAAAAAGGTTCGACATTTGGTCTTGACTTAACCAAACTGTTTCATTTTCCAACCGCACTTCAATTCGTTCGGTAAGTTCGCCTGTTTGATATAGTATAATTTCGTTATTCATATTTAACCTCCTTAATTCAGTTGTCAAGCATTCCTTTACAACTCATTTTTGAACTTGAATTCACATAAAGCGAGTTCAAAAACCTGAACTGGTCACAATTTGTGACCAGTTCCATTTTTTCATTGTCAGTAAATTGAAATCGAAACTGCTTCGGAAACCTATCTATGTTCCGCTTGACTGCTTTATTTAAAACCTTAGTCTCCACTTGATACATTTCAGCTAAATCACGATCAAGCATTACTTGGGAGTCTCGAAAAACGAAAATTCGATTTTCAATTTCCTTTTGTGATATAGTTAGTCCTTTACTCATAAGCTGCTAATCCTGAAATTTCACGCCCTTGGGCAAGTTTTTTTAATTGTGGCACTAAGTCTTCCATCAAAGCCAATTCTTTTACTCTGCGTTCTTTCCAACTTAAATCCAATGGAGCTAAAAGGTCGGTTAATTTTTCTCCGTCAAAAATCATTCGGCTTGTTATCTTTTCTATGAACTTTTTCAGGTCAACCGTTTGTAAACCGTGTTTGTTTGCAATAGTTGCTATTTCCTTGTTGTACTTGTCATCCTTAAATTTATCATAGCCCTTGCGTAGCGTTTCAACATCTTGTCCGCTCTCCCAATCTAAACCATTGATGTATTCAGTTAAATCTTCTTCTTCATCCATTAAATTGGAATTAGATTTCAACAAGCTAATCACTTGTGATTTAGTCATTTTTTGCTTAGCAGGTTTTTTTTGCGTGCTGTCGGCAATTAAACTCATTATGTAATCGTAGTCAATCACGGCAGAGGCAAACAATATAAATTCAAAATCCAATTGCTGTATTTCAGGCGGTGCATTTTCGCCTTCTTTTTGCTGGATTTCTCGTAATTGCTTTGCAGTTTCTATATACGAACTGCGGAACTCTTGCAAAGATTCTTCGGGTAAAATGGCTTCAATTTTTGCTTTTTGTTTTTCGTCTATATCCGTGTATTGGTCAAGCTGTGTTTTTAGCCTTTGTACTTCCTTGAAATTTTTCACAAACGCAATTCTTGCCGCATCACCTTTTAAATTGTAAACTTCCTGTGGTTCGTTCACTAAATTATGCTCCTGCATAAATACACCCAATTTCTCAACCGCTTCTTTGTACTTGTCAATCATAACAGGTGCAGGGTCAACCAACCAAATTTCTCTGGCTTTACCTTTGTCCTCTCCTGAGAACAATGCAATAGCTTGATTTACGGAATCCTGTTGCGAACGGAAATCTAAAATATTGCCATAAGGTTTGGTGTCATTCAATACACGATTTGTTCTTGAAAATGCCTGAATCAATCCGTGGTATTTCAAGTTCTTGTCCACATACAAGGTATTCAAGTATTTGCTATCGAAACCAGTGAGCAACATATCTACTACTATGGTAATATCAATTTTATTCTCGTGTGAATAATCTTTGTTACTGTATTGTTGGTCTTTGATTCTTCTTTGTACATCTTGATAGTACAAATCAAATTCATTGATGATGTGATTGGTGTTAAATTGCTTATTGTAATTTTCTATTATTTCCGTTAATGCTTTTTTCTTCTCTTCTGGATTTTGTTTGTTATCCTCACGTTCTTGCGTTAAATCTTCTTGCAATTGTTTGATGTCAGCCGCATTTTTTTGACTTTGCTGGTCACCTTGTTTAGCAATGAGTTGAGAAGGTGGCGAAAACACACACGCAATATTTAAAGGAACATATTCAGGATTCTCGGTTTGTTTCTTCTTTTGAATTTCTTTGAATAACTGATAATATTCAATAGCATTATTGATAGATGCCGTAGCCAAAACAGCATTGAATTTTCTTGAATGGGTAGCAGCATTATGTTTGGTTAAAATTGCTTCTACAACTGCTTGTCTTGAAATAACCTCTCCAGGTTTTTGATTTTTGTTGCCCTTGAAATAATCAATATGAAAACGCAACACGTTTCTATCTTCAATTGCGTGAGTGATGGTGTATGCGTGTAATCTTTTTTGAAAAATGTCTTCTGTAATTTTATAAGAAGCGTATTCACCTTCTCTTATGCTGTACGTGGCATTTTCGTCAAAAATAGGTGTGCCTGTAAAACCAAATAATTGAGCATTTGGAAAAAACTCTTTAATCGCTTTGTGATTTTCTCCAAATTGAGAACGGTGGCACTCGTCAAAAATGAAAACGACACGTTTATCTTTTAATGGTTTTAGTCGTTCCTTATATGTTTGAACTCCTTTATTAGCTTTCTTTTTATTCCTGATGCTGTTTTCATCCAATGCCAAGCCTAATTTTTGAATGGTGGTAACAATTACTTTGTCGGCATAATCTGTAGAAAGTAAACGCTTTACTAAAGTTTCAGTATTTGTGTTTTCTTCTACGCTTCCTTCCTGAAATTTATTGAACTCCTCACGGGTTTGTCGGTCAAGGTCTTTACGGTCAACAACAAACAAACATTTTTCAATTTCGTGATTGTCCTTTAAAAGGGTAGAAGCTTTGAAAGATGTTAAGGTTTTACCGCTACCTGTGGTATGCCAAATGTAGCCGTTACCTCTGTTTTGTTTAACACATTCTTCAATTGCCTTTACTGCATAAATTTGATAAGGTCGCATAACGAGCAATTTCTGTTCGCTTTCCACCAAAACCATATACTTGCTTATCATTTCACCAAGTGTACACTTGCCAAGAAACTTTTCAGTGAATGAATCAAGGTGCGTTATTTTCTTATTGCTCTCGTCTGCTAATTGATAAATCGGCAAAAACTGTTCGTCTGCATTAAATTGAAAATGCTGAATCTTGTTGTTTGCAAAATAGTAGGTGTTACTTCTATTGCTCACAATAAACAACTGCATAAAACACAAGAGTGAATTTCCGTAACCGTTACCCGGTTCGTTTTTGTAATCCACGATTTGCTGCATTGCTTTTCGTGGTGAGATATCCATTTTTTTCAATTCGATTTGCACCACAGGCAAACCGTTAATCAAAAGAATGATGTCGTAACGTTGATGGCTGTTTTCAGTATTTATGCGTAATTGACTAATAACCTCGAAATCATTTTTACACCAATCTTTGATATTTACTAATGTAAAATGAAGTGGCGTTCCGTCTTCACGTTGGAAGTATTGTCTCTCTCGTATGGATTTAGATGCAGCGAAAACGTCAGGTTTTATAATTTCTTCGCGAAGTCTTAAAAATTCATTGTCTGTCAGCCGAACACGGTTTAATGATTCAAATTTTGTTTTAAAATTTTGTTCAAGAGATTTTCTATCCACGATATCTTGTCGATAGATGTATTTCAGCTCTTTTAGCTTCTCGATTAAATTTTCTTCTATTTGATATTCTTTAGACATTAAGATTTTTCAAATTTACTTTTAAAAATAGCACCAATAATTGCAGAAGTAACAAAAAAAGTTTATTAAGACTATTGCGATTTGATTTACTCTTATTTTTAAAATATGCAATAAATAAAATGAAAACGAGACAATTGATAAATTAAGTCAAAGGTATTTTTTGAACAAATTTAAATAAAGTACTCTCTAGTTTAACTCAGTTCTAATTTGAATGCAGTTCATAGTAGCACATCAACAATTACATAATACATCGCCATCACTAAAAAGGAAACCACAAAGCTAATCATCAAATTATAACGCATCACATCCATGCTGATGTAAGAATTCTTGAATTTTGAATACACTTTTTCGGTTAATATGGTGTAAACATAAGCCATAGGAATTACAACAATTGCAGCTGAAACAAGCTGCAAATTTGGATAAAAATAGAGTTGAATAGGGTAAAAAATGACAAAAAGAATCACCAATCGTAACCATTGTGGTGGATCAGAAGACGCTTTTTTAGGCTCATTCATATTTTTTGTGAGTTTGATTCTTCGCCTCCACAATAAATCCATAACTGAAATAAAACTAAACAGATAAGGAACAATGAAATAGGATTGGAAATCCAAAAATAGATTCACAATCAAAATCCAGATAAACATAATGGCAACTAAGTAGAATACCGTTCTGATTCGCAGTTTTTCATAATCTTTATCTTGAATCGGTTTAAACCAATGACCAAAGTTTGCTAAAAAAAATCCCGTAAGCACCGGAATAAACCAAGGAAATTCAACCAAAGCCCAAGCGCCATAAGCCATTAATCCAATTCCAACTAAACCACTAAATCCAAAGACTTTTGTCCATTTTCCTGTTGCAATAAAACTCACTAAAATGGCAATCAGTAGAAATAATTGAAAAACCATTTCATCTACAGATTGTTTGGGATAGCGAATAAGAATATAAACCGTTCCAATTGGTATGAACAAATTATCGGAACCTTTTAGTGAAAGAAGTTCAAAACCAGTAACAAGAATGGCTACATAAATTCCGCATAAACTTGCTTTTCCAGCACCAACATCTGTTAGATGAAGCATTCCCTGTTCCGTTATTAAAAACGTGATGAGAAAAAACATCACGGTTCCTTCAATACTTTTGCGCTCTTTTTCAACAAGAAATAAAAAACGACCGTAATTCGTGCCAACCAAAGCCGCCATAGAATCGGAAATCGATAAAATGAGCAAACCAATTAAATAATAATCCGGCTGATGATAATAGTGAGCGAAAATCCAGGTGAAATAAACCGCCAAAGGAAAAAAGATTCCACCTGATGAAGGTCGATCGATTCCGTGAACCGATTTAAGCATATTCATTTTTTTTGAACCGAACAGAATTCCCACAAATCCGATACACATCAACAAAACGGCCCAATGTGTATTAAAAACATATGAAAACGACAGCGTTACCATTCCACCAAAGAAGTGAACGAATTTTCTTGTGACTTCAACTTTTGGTTTTATGGTTATGCGAAGCACTTCAGCAATCACAAAAATACTGATGAACAAGCCGGAGATAATCCCCATTCGAATGAGTTCTTGCTGTCCAATTCCTAAATCAGGCATGTTTTTTCTCCGAAATAAAGAATTTTGAATAAAACCACGCTTTGTCTTCAGTGTGTAATTGTTCGGATAATTCTACATCCGTTTCCCACTGTTCTGAAAACGAATTCATGTTTCTCAAAGCTACCAAGTTCCAATAGGCGACTTTTGCAGTAGCACCGGAATTTGAAAACAATTGATCCGAAATCTTCTCAAACTCTTCTTTTGACATGTATTCAAAAATATCGGAAAGATTGAAGCGCGTAAAAGCGTTTGGATAGTTCTCCATAGCTTCTGAAACGCCACAATGTATTAACTCTAATTTGGGAAGATTTTTTTTGATGAGTTCTACATTTTCTTTTTGCAAATAATGAGGCAGACTTTGCTTAAAACTTCCCGTTAGTATATAGGTCAAATACGGATTTGAATGTGTTGGAATTCGAGTTAGAGCGTGTTTAGTGCGGTTTAGAATCATTTCTCCGGGTGAAGTTTCTGAGTAATTAAAAAACTCAGCATCTCTTCCCATTTTTCCCATCACTTTTTTACTGAAAAAAACTTTAAATAAACTTCTCCAAAGAAAACTATCCCAATGTTTGGTGTAAAATACTTCTTGCTCTTCCAAGGTTTTGGGTTCAAGTAATGCGTTTACTTTTTTTCGACCATGAATAAAAGGCAACAAACGCGTTCCGAATAACTTCAGATAATTTTCAAACTTCCCTTGATGAATTATTCCATCGGAAACGCCAATCAAAAATGCATCCCAATACTGAATGGTTTCTAGCAATAAATCTTTTTTGAGTTTATCGTAGGTTTCTAATCGTCCTTCACTTTCTGTTATTCCTAAAAAGGACAAGAGGTTTTCATAAGAAAGATTCAAAAACGCAGCTCTTCTTAAATCACAACAAGCTAATTGGGCAGGATTAAAATCAACGGCAACTACTTTTTTTGGATTAGCACTTAACACACTAAACGAATTGTCTCCCGCTGAGGCAATCGATAAAACAGTTTCGTTTTCTAAAGGATGAAGTGCTTTGAGTAGCAATTCTGGGTCTTCCCAACAATTCGCATAACGAATAAAATCAAATTTTGCTCTTTCTTCAATAGTACGCATGAGACTCTTCTTCCTCTAAAATTGAAATAATTCCTGTTGTTCCATCCATTTCTACCCACATATCGTTTTTCAGAGTTTTCATGATATTTGGGACACTTACGATTGCAGGAATTCCCATTTCTCTGGCAACAATGGCGGCATGACTCAATAAGCTTCCTCTTTCGATTAAAATCGCTTTGGCTAAGGGAAAAATTGGAGTCCAACCGGGATCTGTTTTTTCCGCAACCATAATACAACCGTTTAGTCCTTCAATATCCGTTGGAGAATAAACCAATTTTACTTTTCCTTTAACAACACCTTTTGAGCAGCCAATTCCTGATAAATCGCCTTCCACTAAACCATATTCCATTTCTTGAATCTGATTAAATGAATTGGGATTTCCGTACGATTGAATCCGTTCTGGTAAATCTAATGATTTGGCTTCTTCCCATTCAACTTTTCGTTTATTCACCAATTCTTGAAGGGAAAGATCCGACAATGTGCCCGATGAAAATTTAAACAACTCGCTTTTACTTAAGAAAAAGATGTCTCTTGGCGATTCCAATAAGCCATTTTTATAATAATATTTTCCCCATTCCACAAAGATTTCACGAATTTTGGCAAATAAACGAGTCCGTTCGAAGCGTAAATTTTCTCTTCCTTTCACTCTGTTTCTCGCTTGTTTTAGCATAAGATTAAAGAGCCATTTTTTTGGAGAAAAGCGACCAAAAAGAGCATCCACTTCTTTTAAGGTTTCGATTTTTTCATCTTGAAGTGTTGATGATTTCTTTGCGATTTCCGTTGCCAAATATAGTTTTATCATAGGAATAAGTAATTCTGGATTCGTACTTGGGGTAATGGTTTCCAGTTTTAATTCTTCCGCCCAACGATCCCCAAATCGATTAATGTAATTCTGAAATAAATCAGCAACGTTTTTATCTGTGTGAATGAGTTTAATACAATTTTTTTCTCTTTCTGTATTTAGCAGTTTTTCCTTTAAGGAAACATTTTTTTTGATCTCATCAGCAATGCGTTCTAAGTCTTTTGCTGGCTCAGTTGAAATAATTCCGCCTTCGTCTGCCAATAAAGTATTTGCTTTGGATTTAGGGTTTTCAATGTTGAGCGATTCCAATTGTTTTACAACAATTCCAAAAGCAATCATGGCAAAAAAGTCATTGACCAAAGGCGCATCCCATTTTGTAATCAATTGTTTTTCCAATCTTTCATAGACGGTCTTCAAATGAATAGGAGCTTTGTTTTTCAAGGAATCAGAAGGAGCTGAATCTAATGCTTTCTGAAAACGGTAATAAAATTCTTGAACGGAAGATTCAATTTTGAACCACTGACTCAGCACATGAATAATCATGCGAACAAGACGAACATATTTATTTTGATTGGATGGAACGGTTTCTATTTTGATGTTGAGTTTTTCCTTTACTCCCATCATTTGTTCCATAAAACCAGCATTGATTTCGTAACCGGGTAATAAAGATAAAACCCGATACCAATTTCCGAGATTGTAATACACGCGGAATTTCAAATGCCCCAACATCGAAAAAATAGCTTCGTTTTTGATGATTAAAGATTCCTCAACACCAAGAACTCGGCTAAATTGCTTGTACACTTCTCTGTAAATATCTTCAATAAATGAAAACGTGAGAGGCGTTGTCATTCCGGGATAACTTTCCGTGATATTGCTGTTATCCCAAACAATGAGTTCATCTGAAGTATCGGCTAATTCTTTAACATGAGTTATGGGCCGACTTTGTAATAAATACACGTTTTCAGAAGCGATTGCCCATTCAATATCTTGGTACAAACCAAAGAATTCTGTTGATTTATCAACAAGAGCTGCGATTTCATTTAACTGAGATTCAGTTAAAATTCTACTTTCTTGCTCTGTTTTTGCCGAGTTTAGTAAGCTTGTGATTCCGTTTTCTATAACATATTCAAAAGCATCGACTTCTCCAGAAACCAATTGTTCACCAAGTCCAAGTGTTGCAGAAATTCGTTTTGCATTTCTATTTCCTGTAACGGGATCGATTGCAAATGCAACACCGCTCATTTCAGATGGAACCATAGCTTGAATCACGACCGCCATATCAACTGTCTCTTTTAAACTTGCATTGTTATTCAAATAAGACTGAACCGTTTCGGATTGAGCCGATTCCCAAACCTCAATAATTGCTGATATAACTTCGTCTTCTTTAACATTGAGCAAGGTTTTAAACTGACCGGCGAATGAAAGATTACTTCCATCTTCCATCACACTAGACGAACGAACAGAAAACTCAGTAAATCCTTTTAAATCTTGACGAATAGTCTGTAGAATTTCTTCTTGAACTTCTCTTGAAATACTTTTTCCTTTTTGCAGACGAAAATAATCCGCCGAAAGGATAAGAAACGGAGGAACTGGAAAATCTTGTTCTCGCAATTTCCATAAAGAAAACCCTTTTCCACCAGCTTGTTCAAGACTTGGTGAAAGTACATCCGTAGATTTTAAAATAATTGAATCATTCTCCATATTCCCGATATCCCTCCTAATAATAAATACATAGATAAAGTCCAAATGCCCGAAATGTTTTCAATTTTCTTGGCGTTTTTTTCAGTTTGATGTTTAAAAAATCGAAAAGCTACAAAAAGTGCTGCAAAATAAATTAATACCAATAGACCCATTTCGACTAATGAGTAGGACAAGACAAGCATGCATAGAATTGATAGAATAAACACAATACTAAGTTGAACAGCCCAAATGATAACGGATTTTTTTTCGCCCCATAATTTCGAATACGTTTCCACGCCGACTTCTTCTTGTTCTTTAGCTCTAATTTTTCTTCCAATTTCAATAACTAATCCATTGAAAAAAGAGATAATTAGAAATAGCATTAAAAAGGGTGATGGGTCTTCGTTTTTTAAAACCCAATCTAAACCTGTTGTGTATAAATCAAATAAAGGCATGATAAACATGTGGGAAATCATATACACAATAGGATGAGCCTTTAGCCATTTCACAACAAAAAACTCTTTCGTCATTAAAGTCATGTACAATAAAACGAGCCCAACAACACCCAAAATTTCTAGCTGAAAAAAAGTATTTAATCCAATTATGCAGACTAAAGAGAAACCAATAAGCACTTTAAGTTCAAAAAAACTAATTAATCCACGAGGAACAGCTCTATAAGGTCTGAATTGTGCATCTTCTTCTGCATCTTTGAATTCATCAAACAGACGCAATAAGAAAAATAAGAGAAAAGCCGTAAATCCGCCTATAAACCATACAGACAAAACGGGTATTTCTGAAGAATAACGAGCATTTAACGAGTAATTAACAGATGAAAACGTGAAGACAAGAATCAGTAATCCATGTTGTAAAATGGGAAAACGTTCTTTTTGATAAATTAGAAATCGTCTTAAAAAAGGGAGCGCTTTTTCATCCGTTTGCTTCATATTTCTAAATGCTGTTAGGTAAATATTGTTAAGTTGAACCCATTATAAAATTTTTCAACATGAGAAAGATATAATAAAAATAGTTATTTAGTAAAATATTGAACTAAGCGTTCATCATTTCGTTTTGAAATTGAAGTTTGAAATAATGAACCTTAATTATGTATTTGCTAGCTTTTATTTGTTTAAACGTCAATTTTTTCAACTTTTCGCAGACATTTTTTGCTGTTTAATAAAATTCACAATTCATTGTAGACATATGACTTTTTAATTGCAAAACTCTCCAAAAAAACACCCACTTTCGAAAAGGCTGTTGCCGTTCGCCCCATAAAATTTGCCTAAGGGGGCTTTTGGGGATTTTACATCGGAACTGTTATTGATTGAACATTCTGCAAAGATTTGGTAGTTAATTTGCGACTTAGTGTAAATTGTAAATGAGACTGTTTCTATAAGTTTTTTTTCGCCATTCTTAAAATCCCCCCAGCCCCCTTTAAAGATCTACTGTCTTTTTTAGCATTTTAGTTTTGGGTAAAAGGGGGAGTTTTTAGCCCTTTTTAAAAAATCTATTTTTTACTCTAAGACAAATCTAAATGTAATCGTTCCCCATTGTGGCTGTTGTGGAACTCCACTTGGAAGACGTGAAAATCTCCATGAACGTAATGTCTTTTTCACTTCTGCTTCTAAGTCTGGATTCATCTTCTTGATAGGTATCATTTGCCCCACACTTCCATCAGGACGCACTTGAAAACGAATCGTTATTACAGCTTCTAAATCTTCAGAAAAGCTTGGTAGTGGCTGAACTTGAGGAATTCGTTCAATATCACCTTCCCATTTCAATGAAAACGGAGCGGATTTATTTTCATCGGTTCCTGTTCCTTGTTTTACATTCGACTCACCCCGTAAACCTTCAATATCACCTGTTTTTTCAGCGCCTTTTTTTTCATCTTCTGCTTTTTTCACATCGGGCGCAACGGCTTCTTCTCTTTTTTGCTGTTTCGTTGTTAAATCTGGGCTGATTTTCTCTGTATCTGGAGTTTTTACAACATCTTCGCTTTCAACATTTTGTTCTTGAGTTGGCGCAACAACGGGTTTCGCTTTATCTACCGATTTACTTGTATTCTGCTCATTTACCGGTTTGTTCTCAATCGGTTTTTCGTTTGATTTATTCTTGGAAGTAACTTTACTTGTCTGAACATGTTTGTTTTGTTCTTTTGCAAATTCAGCTGGTGATCCAAACTGAAATTGCCCGAAATCCACTTCAATAAATGCCGAACGATTTTCTTCAGGTTTATCCAAACGGATGAGTAATAGAATCAACAACAGAATGGCATGAAATACAAATGCCACCGTAAGTCCGAACCGTTCTTCTTGAGACCAGTATTTTAACATGAACGTTTTCTTATCTGCTGTTTAGGATGTTTGTTAACGACTTGCCCGTTCGGTAGCCATTATTATTCGAATGCCTAAGGCTTGCGCAATATTCATAACCTGAACGGCATCATCTACTCTTGCGTCTTTATCAGCTCGTAAAACCAACGCTCTGTTTGGATTTTTCTGATATTCTTCTCGAATTGAGGCCGCTAATGAAGCTTTTGCTGTTAGATTTCCGCTCACATAAAACTGCTTGTCTTTAGTAACAGTAACAACTATTTGTTGACTCACATTTGGATCGCCCGTTTCAGCTTTAGGGACATTTACTTTAATTCCAAAATTTGAGACAAAAGAAGATGTTAACAAGAAGAAAATGAGCAATAGTAAAACAATATCTGTCAATGAAGACTGTGAGAACATCGCCAATGGTTTTTTTCGGTCTGAATCACCTCTAAAATTCATACAGCTATACTTTCTTTTTAGCTGGATTTTGCAACAACTCAATAAACTCAGCTGAAGCATTTTCTAGATCAAAAACCATTCGATTTACTTTGGCTAATAAATAGTTATAAAAACCAAAAGCAATAATACCAACACCAAGACCGAAAGCCGTAGTAATTAAAGCTTCCCAAATACCACCGGCCAAAACAGATGGATTTACATTTCCTTCAAGACCTTGAATTTGTTGGAATGCTGAAATCATACCTGTTACTGTTCCTAGAAAACCAATTAGAGGAGCAACACCGGCTACAGTTGCCAGCCAATCCAATTTGTTTTCAAGAAGATAAATTTCTTTTTTCCCAGCAATATGAATAGCGTCTTCAATATCGGTAATTGTTTTTCCTAAACGGCGAATTCCTTTTGTTAAAATTCTGGATAGTGGTTTATTTAATTGCTCTAAGTAATCTAAAGCTTGTTGAGGAGAACCGTTGGTAAGCATGGTTTCAATACTTTCAACCACTTTATCTGAATCCACAGATGAATTCGATAAAAAGCGCCAGCGTTCAGCAATTACATAAACAGTTATAAACAGACAGATTAAAATAGGGTACATTAATATACCACCATCACTGAACATAGAAAGTAAATTCATGCTTTCAGTTTCTGGTAAAATTTCTGCAACATTAAGGGTATCCTGAAAAAAAGCAATCAGAAAAAATGGGTTCATGGAAGTCTTTTATTAGTCTGTTAAGCGTTTTACCGCAAAATTTTTAGATGAATTAAATGGCTCAGGAAGTTTGGTTTCAGCAAATTCTTTTGCGTCTTTATACGACTCTAATTTACCAATACAAACATAAAAACGTTCTTCATTATTTCTATTTTTAAATGCTTTCACAAAAGCAGAAAATCCTTTTTTCTTAAATGATTCAACTTCTTGATGTGCGCGTGCTTTAAAACTTAAGGTGTAAATTACTGCTGTATAATAAACTTTAGGTTTAGTTGCAACGACTGGATTAGCACTTTCTTGTAACTGATTTACAATATCTTGAACGATTTCTTCTTTTTGTGAATCCAGTTTTGCTGTTGAACTGCTTTTGATATCAATATCTTTTAAACCTTCTTTATAGACACCATCAGATTTACCTTGAGACTGTTCTTTGGTTTCTTTTAAAGGTTTTTCGCTTTGAGCTTTTTCCATACTTGTCTGTTCTGGAGCTAGCTTTTCCTCCGTTTTAACTTCACGTTTAACAGTTGGTTTTACTTGCGTTATTTCACTATCGGGCTGAATCACTTCTTTTGGCTTAGTATTCATAAACCAAATTATAGCTGCAATAATGATAACTGCCGCTGCAATTGTAGCATAAGTCATGGTCTTATCATCTTCTTTTTTAGATGATGTCTTAGTTGATGTCTTAGTTGAGGTATCTTTTTTCACCTCAGCTACATTTTCGACTTTAGGCTCTGCGTTCGTAGATTCTTTGGTTTCTTGAACCGTTTTTTCTGGTTCCTGATTTTTCACTTCCTCAGAAATTAAAGGTGTAGCATCAACTTTTAATTCTTCGATTTCTTCAATTGGGGCTTTACCATCAGAAGATTCTTCTGTAAGAGCTTGCTCTTCTTTAACTTCTTCCATTGAAGTTTCTTTGATAATCTCTTTTTCTACCGCTTTTACAGGTTCTTCTTTCTTAGATTCACGCACTTTTCCAATTTGCACTTTTTCGTTGTCATCGTTTTTTGAAAGTAAACTGGTTGCGTTTTCTTCATCGTGAATTTCATCATCTTGAGAAGAAGTTTGACCTTTTTTTACTTCAATTGGGAGCATTCCTGCATATTTGTAATTTATTTCTAAGGCTAATTTCGGATCTGTTTCAAAAGAAAGTCTGCCTTTTTTTAAACGAAACACACCCATCTCTTCAATTGTTAACGGGTTTCCTTTAATAACACCAGAGGTCTCCGCAATAAATTGATCAAATTCTTTCTCTACTACTTCGCGAGGTAGTTGTGAGTGCTCAATTAGTTGTTCAATTAGTTGTTCTTTCGTGATTTTCATGCGTCTTTTTTCTCCGGTGTAAATAAGATATAATCGATTGGTGGCATTAACACAACTCTACCATCAGGCTCAGGTTTTTGATATTGTTTAATATGAATAGATTTAAAAGTACCTAAACCTTCCAGTTCAACTGTACGTTTTTGATGTAACTGATCCCGTAAAACGGCAATTAGTGATTTTCTGAATATATCGTCCATAAAAAATCAGAGTGTTAAGGTTAAACCACCTGTTAAAAAGAGTGGAAGTTCATTAAAATGCGACCAATATTGATAGGTGCTACCTGTCAAATTTACAATTTTAAGGTAAACTGCCCAATTTGTATTGAAGGAATACCTCGTTTTTGCATTGGCAACAAAAAATGAAGTTGATGTAACTTTACCTTCACGACCTTCTAGAAATAACAATTCAGTTTCTAGGTTTAGTTTACTCGTAACATACCACAAACCTGAGGCTTTTGCGCCAAAACGTTCCATGTAAGGAATCATATTTCCAGTTGATAACGCATTATTTTGATACCAAATTTCTCCTTGAATCGACACTTTTGGAATTGGAAAGCGATAACTGTAACCAGCTTTAATTTTAGCTATATGAGCAGCATCATATTGAATGGTATGTTTAAATTGGTTAGTAGTTTGAATATTTCGCATGTAATCAATATATCCAAAATTGGTAAAGTATTTAAAATCTACACCAAAATAGAGATTACCATAAGCTGTTAATTCACGATCCATATAGGCAAATGCCGTGTAGCCTCTGTTATTTTGCAGTATCTGAGATTCAGCCAAAAAACGACTTGCTGTCTGATATAAAGATCGCCCTCCATTAGAAACCTCTCCTCTTAAACCAAGCTTAAGCAAGGTCGATGTAAATCCGAAATAATTAAATTCAAGATTTGGGTAAACAAAAAAACCAGATTTTACAGAATCAGAAGAATAATATGGGGCAATTCCACTACTAAGCGTATGAGTGGTTCCAAATCGGTGAGCATATTTTACAAAAGCGTTTGCAATTAAATAATTTTTCGAAGTGGTAGTTAACTCATAACTAGAACCTAAAACCGAAGCTCCAAATCCTACTGTTGACATAGGCTGAGATAAAGCAATAAACTTTTCGAATTTAGCTCCAAATTGATGCTCAAGTTCACCCGATACTTTTCCAGTTACGGTTTGACTATATAAATTATACTTACCACTAAATGTCCAATAATCATAAGGGTTTGTCATTTTTTTAAGCTGTGTTTCAAAACCAAATTTCTCAACTTCAGAAGCCGTAACAGAATCGCTCTTCAATGGAACTTGATTTTTCAACATAGCAGCAGAAAGTTGTGTTGTCCAGCTAAATCCTTTACTCAGGTATTTTGTAAAACCAAGATTACTACTCCAATCATAGAACGAAGACGGAACCGAAAAGCCTAAATCTCCACTTGATAAGTGAGAAAAAAAACCGCTAATACGATAATTTGATGGATTGGTAACAGAAAAACCCAATTCAGCTTCAGGAGAAAGTCGATTTCCAAAACCACCAAGTATCCACAAGTTTTTTTGCTCAACTTGGCGACGATAATTTTTAGTTGGAGACGTTGGTATTTCTAAAGGAGTTAAGGGAATAGAAGCAACAACTTGGTCGTTTGTTTCTAAAAATGGCATTCTATAGGGATCTAACTGAAACACACGAGGTTTAGAATCAAAACCTAAAATCGGCTGACGCTGTAATCCTGGAAATCTTGTACGGTAATCACCTTTAATTTCAATATCCTGAGGGTTGATATCAGGTAATAGATCAGAACCTTGCGTCTGAGTCGAAGATTGAGCGGATAGCGAAGTAAATAATGAAAAAGAAAGAGTGAGTACGAGTAAAGAAAATAGATACTTCATGAATTTGAATACGATAAGCGACGGTCTAATCGTATATTTTCTTTACAATTATTTCGTCGCTTTTAGGTTTAACCGGCGCCGTTTCTATCTCTCCTACAAGAACTCCTGAATCTGTTTTGGCAGAAAGATAGGATGCATCTAGAATGCGTTGGATGTGAACAGCCTCGTCAAAGGTAGGGGAAATTGGGGTTTTATGAAAAATTGCTGATGAAGTTAATTCAAGTAACATATAAAAACCAGCCGTTTGATAACTTCCTGGAATATTTGCAAGTTGATAAGCAGGAGGAAGCGCTATTCGTTCTCTTTTTTCAGTGCCTATTTCGTAATAAACTAAATCGGTATTGTTACTAAACTGCAAAGCTCCTTTATGACCATGAAATATAAATTCATCCTGCGTTTTTCCAATATACGTTCTAGAAACATGAATTTGAGCTTTCACTCCTGAATGAAACGAAATGGCCATTTGAAAAGAATCATCAGCATTATTTTCGATTAATTCACCACCATGAGCTTCTTTTAAAGGTCTTGCAGTGAAAAGTGAAGTTCTAACTTTTCTAACACCACCCACAATGCGAAGTAAGTAATCAATATCGTGACTTCCCAAAACGCCAAATGCACCACCTAAAAGTTGACGTTGCATTTTCCAAAGAGGAAGGGAATCTGTATTAAATAATTGATTATCCCTAAAAATGCGCTCAATATGAGTTATTTGACCAATTTTACCGTCTAAAATTAAACGTTGTGCATATTTTCTGGCTGGGAAATAGTTTAAATGATGATCGACAACTGCTATTTTTTGCTGTTGTTTAGATAGATAAGATAATTCTTCTGCTTCTTTAACACTCAAACAAAACGGTGACGCACAAATTACATGCTTATTTTTTAACAACGCGGCTTTTGCAATTTCAAAATGGGTATGTGGCGGCGTTGCAATACAAACTAGATTTACAGTTGGATCACTAAGAACTTCTTTCCAATCTGAGGAATATTTTTTAAACCCATTTTCTTTTCTGAAATATTTTGCCTTATTCTCGTCTCTACTAAAAATAGTATATAAATCAAACATGGGATGCACCTGCAAAGCTCGTGCATACGTTGAAATTCCATAGCCTGTACCAAGAACTGCTGTATGAATCATTTAAAAAACCTTTTAAACACTTAAACCAATCGATAACACAATTGTTTAACTAACTATGTTCCTGTTATCGGTTCTTTTTTCTAAGTATAAATGTGTTAATGAACAGAAAAATCGGTGTAAGTCCCATAACTAGCAATAACATGGCTGAATGAGTAACAAAAGCATAAGCTAAACCAACCGTTTCTGGCACATTATATAAAACAAATAATGTTTGCGTAACAAACCAATGATAGGTTCCAATAGCACCTGGAGAAGGCAAGGCGACTCCAACGGCAGCTAAAACCATTAATATGGCACTATCTGCGATTCCAAGATGATACACTTCTTGCATTGAAAACATATAAAATGGTATGTATGCCATCATAATGTAACAAGACCAAAGTAAACTAGTTAAAACAATAAAATAGGGCCAATTATGTACCTTTTTAATATTACTTAAACCTGTTGAAAATACAGAAATCAGTCCTCTAGTTTTTTTAGCTAAACTTCCAATCACCGATTCTTTTTTCTCCATTGTTTTAAGTAAAGTCATACCTGCTTTAAACAAAAAGTAAACTGCAACAAGTATCGCAAAACCAACGAGTATAGATTCGAAAGAACCAATTTTATTCATTAATTCAGCATTTTCCGTGCCAAATAGTCTAACTACGGTTTCTTGTTCGGTAATTACATACACAAATAGAAATACAACCATAAATAATAACATAAGTGTATCAATTACGCGCTCCAAAACTACGGTACCAATTAAACTGACTGCTGAAATTTCATCTTTTTTACTCACGTACATACAGCGAGAAACTTCACCTAGTCTTGGAATTATGTAATTCATCATGTAACCAAAAAAAGTGCCTGCAACAAAACTTGAACGATGTGCTTTTAATCTGTCTTCACCAACCAACAACATCCACCTTTCTGCTCTAATTAAATAAGAACTAACGGAAACTAGTATAAACCAAAAAATCCACCAACCTTTTTCAATTTTTCCAAAATAGCTTAATACTTCATTTAAATCTACATTTCTAAATGCCAGCCATAAGAAAAGTCCGCCAATAGGTATGCTTACAGCAATAGTTTTCCAGTTTTGCTTCACTCTCGTAAATCTATAATTTCGGTTGAATCAGGATAATCGATTTCCTGTATTTTTTTATCGTAATCCTGCCAAATTGCATTGGTAAATAGAGTTGTATTTATATTCCCGTTTTGGTCATTTGCATTCACAGACTTTGGACCGAACCATTCATCTAATGTTAGTTCTATGGTTGTAAATAATGAAAAATCCTCTTTTGATTCAAGTTTAATAAACCATTGCGTTGAATCATTGATTGCTTTTTCTACGATATTAAAATCTGTTTCTGAAGCTTGAATAAATCGTGATGGTGCAAAATCGTCATCAATTGCAACATACGGAGAAATTATTAATTGCTCTTTAATCGAATTGTACACTTGTGATATACTATCATTTACGGAAATTATTCTATTTTCAGATTCTAAGCGATATCCATCTTGATAAATCCAAATTTTACCAACAGTATAAAGAGTGTCATTCGTAAACGTATCGATAAGCGAATGCGTAATGGTAGCCTGAAAAACCTGTCCAGATTTCAACTTTGCTTTTAGGTTTTCTAAACCATTTGTCGGTTTTACTGTCTGAAATCCCATTGCTGGCGCAGTAATTAAACAGATAAGAATGATAAGATGATTAATCCAAATGGCGTAAAATCTCATCCAACTCCTCTTCTGTTTCTACTAAAACATCACGCGCTGTGCTACCTTGATAAGGCCCAACAATTTTTGCTGCATACAATTGGTCAATAAGTCTGCCTGCACGATTATAACCTAAGCGAAGTTTACGTTGTAACAATGAAACAGATCCTTGCTGATGTAAAACAACAACTTTTGCGGCATCATCAAAAAGTGTATCTCGGTCACTTCTGTCTAAACTTGGTAAATCTTGATCCTCTTCAGATTCAATTATTGGTAAGTAATAAGGGGTATTATATCCACCTTGGCTTTCAACAAATTCATTGATTCGTTCCACTTCTTCTGTGGATACAAATGCATTTTGAACTCGAATCATGGGCCCACCACCAGAATATAACATATCTCCACGACCAACTAATTGATCGGCGCCCATTGTATCTAAAATCGTTCGTGAGTCAATTTTTGAAGCAACTTGGTAGGCAATTCGAGATGGGAAGTTTGCTTTAATTGTACCAGTAATTACATTTACTGATGGTCTTTGAGTTGCAACAACTAAGTGAATTCCAACTGCACGAGCTAATTGGGCAATTCTAGCAATCGGCTCTTCAATCTGTTTGCCAGCCGTCATCATCAAATCGGCTAACTCATCAATAATAACAACAATATATGGCAAATGTCTATGACCATCTTCTTGAGAAACTACTTCGCGTTTTACTTTATCATTATAAGCAATTAAGTCTCTAACTCCCGCTAATTTCAATAAATCGTAACGATCATCCATTTCCTTACAAACCGAATTGAGTACCTCGAGTACTTTAGTGGTATCGGTGATAATCGGCTCTTCCATATTTGGAAGCGTGGCCAAGAAGTGACGCTCAAGACTTTTATAAAGTGCTAATTCGATTTTTTTTGGATCAACTAGAACAAATTTTAAATTGTCTGGATGACATTTGTACAACAAGCAAGTAATAATTGTATTTATACCAACCGATTTACCAGAACCCGTAGCACCAGCAACCAATAAGTGTGGACATTTAGCTAAGTCAACCATAAACACTTCGTTTTCAATCGTTTTACCAAATGCAATTGGTAAATGCATTTTCGATTCAACGAATTTCTTTGTGTTGATTACTTGTTTAATAAATACAGTTTCTCTTGTTTGATTTGGCACTTCGATTCCAACAGCGGATTTTCCAGGAATTGGGGTAATAATCCTGATTCCCATTGCTGCCAGTGCCATTTTTAGGTCATTGGCATAGCTTTCGATTTTTGAAATCTTTACATCTGGTGCTGGTGTTAATTCATACAAAGTAACGGTTGGTCCAACAATCGCATCAATAGCAATAATGTCAATATTATGTCTCTTTAGCTTATCTAAAATAATACGTTTATTCTCATTAATTTCTTCCATATCGATTTCTGCTCCCTCATTCGGCGGAGAATCGAGTAAATCGATAGTTGGAAACGTATATTTTATAAGAGGTAACGAATCAAGAGAGGCTGTCTGCATTTTTTTCAAATCACTTTTCCTAGCCACAGTCTCATTTTCTCCCACATAAACAGTTATCTCAGGGTCCCAATCATCTAAGTCTGATACTTGGTTTTCCTCAACAGGTTTTGATTCTCTCTTATCTAAAGAGGCTCTATTTCCAATTAAATCCGTTTTTAAATCTTTTTTCTGTTCAAGACGAACCCTATCTCTTTCCATTGATTCACGAAGAACTTTTTCAGGATCGTACACATCTTCAACATCTGGTTCAGCGTTTACTGCTGCCGATTCGACTTCTTGAATCTGTAGATGAGGTTTTTGAGTTGGAACAGGCTCTGCTTTTCTTGACTCAACTTGTGGAGTTGTTACGGTCTGAGTAGTTACACGTTTTTCAGCTAACTCTTTTTCCTGCTTTTTAACGAATCGCTCTTCAGCTTTTCGCTCACGTAACTCAGCAAACTTAAAACTTAAATCTTTTGCATATTCTTTCAGCCTGTCAATTGTAACCTGAATATCACGATCTACTGCAAATAAAAGCGCAATTACTGTTAATACAAATAAAACCAAAGCAGAACCAATATTTGATAATGCAATCACAAAAACAGATGCGATAGTTTTGCCAAAAACACCTGACCAACTGTACGATTGTACCCCATTCACATGAATAAACCAACCACAAATAGTTGCAAAAAGCACCATCATAATTAACGAGTAAACCGTTCCAAAACTTAAATTACTCAATGCTTTAGATCGAAACACGTACCAACCATATAACACAAGAACTAAGGTTAATATAATTGATCCATAACCAAATCCTAGAAATACAAAGCTATGCGCAAGCCAAGCCCCAATAGGTCCAAGCCAGTTTTTAATACGCAAAGCGGCACCATCTTCACCAGAGAAAATAGTGCCAAGAGTAATTTTCGATAAATGTGTTACATCTGTTTCTGAATAACTCAGAATACTGATCGCAATCAACACACCTAAAGACATAATACTCAAACCCAAAATTTCCATTTTTCTGGTTGAGCTTACATTTAGTTTTGAAGATGATTGTTTTTCTTTTTCGCCCTTATCTGAGGGTGTTACTTTTTTCCGAGCCATTATCGTTAATTAAGGTTCCTTCTTTTAAAACAGGGATAACAGTAGTAGTATTTAATTGAGAACAATAAGCTATGTCTGTTTCATAACCTAATTCGATTAATCTCATTGCATGATTACTCAAGTGAACAATCTCTGTAATCTGATTTTGATATTTCTCACTGAGTACAAACGCCATTCGTGCGCCATCTCTAGCATTATCAGGCAAAACTCCTTGCATCAATTTTCGAGTAATATAACCTGCACATAGTTGGTCTTCAAGTGAAATTCTTGTTTTCCAACCTGCACAAATAATTGCTATATCTCCATTGTACTTTTTGAGTTCCTCTATTACGGCATCAGCATTTATGAACCCTGCAATGATAACTTTTTTTGCAAATTGTGCTTTTGTAATCGCTTTAGTACCATTTGTAGTCGTTAGAATAAGCGTTTTGCCTTTTACAACCTCTTCCACGTATTCAAAGGGAGAATTTCCTAAATGATATCCGTCTATAGTTATACCATCTTTTTCACCACATAGCAGATATCTACTTGCATCTAAGTTTTGAGCGATTTTACCAGCGGCAGACATATCTTCAACTGGTATAACTTCTTTCGCCCCGTTTTGAAGTGCCGTAATTATGGTTGAAGATGCTCTTAATACATCTATTACAACTACAATTTTATTCCTAACGTCTTCATCAGAAATGGAAGACCCAGAAGCAAAAACATCTATGAAAGTATTCATATCGTTTATTTTATTATTTCCTTAAAAAAGGAGGTTTGGTAATATGTGCTGCTATTAGTTTGCCACGTATTGAGATGTACAGCTCGGTATTTACTTTTAGATAGCCGGCATCGACATACCCCAAGCCAATACCTGTCCCCAGCGTTATGGAAAGTCCACCACTACTAACCTCTCCAATTTTTTCCCTATTTGCGTTACAAATAGCATAATGAGCTCTTGGTACTTGTTTTTCACCTTGAACTATAAATCCTGTTAATTTTCGTGTAACTCCTTTCGCTTTAATAGCTACTAAAGCTTGTTTTCCATTAAACTCATCTTTATCTAATTTCGTAATCCAGCCCAATCCTGCTTCATAAGGGTTTGTTTCTGAAGATATGTCATTTCCATATAATGCGTATCCCATTTCTAAACGAAGTGTATCTCTTGCGCCTAAACCAGTGGGTTTTATTCCTAAATCAGCGCCTGATTCCATTAATGTATTCCAAACAGTTATAGGATTTCCATCACTTTCATTAAAATACAATTCAAACCCTTTTTCGCCTGTATAGCCAGTTGCCGATACAATTACATTCGACATACCGCAAAACGTGCCAATTTTAAAACTATAATAGGAAATGGAAGAAACGTCTAAATCGGTTAATCGCTGAATTAATTCTACAGATTTTGGTCCTTGAACAGCTAATAAACACATATTTTCAGATCTATTGTCAACTATTACATCTCCAAATACAAATTGAGTCATCCAAGCAACATCTTTATCGATGTTAGATGCATTGATTACTAATAGGTACTCATTTTCAGCTAACATGTACACTAATAAATCATCGACAATTCCACCATTTTCGTAACACATCGCTGAATATTGAGCCTTTCCTGGAACTAATTTTGAAGCATCGTTTATGGTAATTTTTTGTATAAATGAAAGTGAATCACTTCCACTAATAAAAATCTCACCCATATGAGATACATCAAACACACCTACAGCTTCCCGAACACAATTGTGCTCCGCTTTAATTCCTTCGTAATTAACAGGCATTTCAAATCCACCAAAATCAATAAGTTTTGCAGAAGAGTCTTTATGTGCTTGATAAAATTGAGTACGTTTTAACATTATTTTCCCTTGTGTAATTTAAACTGGTAAACGGTTACTTTATAATTTCTACCATTTGAACTGATATGAGTTATTGGCAGAATGAATTGAAGTACTTATAAAAGCTATGTAATATACGAACCCTGAAACTCATAAGGGAGAAATTGACCTCAGGCTTTTTAAGATTTTGTAATTAAAAACGCTTTCAGTCTTTGTACCTTTAAGAAATAATCGTTTATTTAATTATTTACAACATTATGGCTATTAGTAAAGATCAGGTTTTATTTGCCTTATCAAATGTTATTGATCCCGATTTGGGAAAAGACATTGTAACGCTTAACATGGTTGAGGACATTTCAATTAAAGACAAGCATGTTTCTTTCGTTGTTAATTTAACAACACCAGCTTGTCCTATGAAAGAGCAAATTCAACGAGCATGTGTTAATGCAATTCATCATTTAATAGATAAAGAAGTCGTTGTTGATGCATTAATGTCTTCTAAAGTTACTGCACCTGTAAACGCTGGGCATAGCAATCCAAATGAATTACTTAAAAAAGTAAAAAATATTATTGCTGTTGCATCTGGTAAAGGTGGAGTAGGGAAATCAACTATAGCCGTTAATTTGGCTATTTCTTTAGCTCAAAGTGGTGCAAAAGTTGGACTTGTTGATGCTGATGTTTACGGACCAAGTATTCCTACCATGTTTAACATGAGAGAAAGACCCAGTATTACCACTCATAAGAAATTATTACCCCTAGAAAAATATGGAGTTAAACTCCTCTCCATGGGTTTTTTAGTTGATCAAAGTGAAGCTGTTGTTTGGCGTGGCCCAATGGCATCAAGCGCAGTTAAACAATTTTTAACTGAGGTAATGTGGGATGAATTGGATTATTTAGTGATGGATTTACCACCAGGCACAGGTGATATTCAACTTACAATAGTTCAAACCGTACCTCTAACAGGTGCTGTTATTGTTTCAACACCTCAAACGGTTGCTTTAGACGATGCTATAAAAGGCGTTGCCATGTTCCAAAAAGTGAATGTTCCCGTTTTAGGAATTGTTGAAAACATGGCTTACTTCATTCCACCAGATGCACTAGACAAAAAGTATCACATCTTTGGACAAGATGGAGCAAAAAATCTTGCTTCGAAAATGGGTGTTCCATTTTTAGGAGAAATACCATTAGAACAATTTGTTCGAGAAGGTGGTGATGAAGGAATTCCTATTGTTGTTGGAAATCCAGAATCTCTAGCAGCAATTGCTTTAACAGAAATGGCACAAAAAGTTGCTCAGCAAGTTTCAATTAGAAATGCGGAGCAATCACCCACAGAGAAAATAGATATTTTATTTAAGCCCTAAGAACGTTTACAGTACAATGTCTATATAAAATGAAAAGGGGTCAAATGACCCCTTTTTTTGTTCCTTAGAACTTGTTTTTGTCTTTAATACGAGCTGCCTTACCACGTAAGTTACGTAAGTAAAATAATTTCGCACGACGTACACGTCCTTTTTTCTTGATTTCAATCAATGAAAGAAATGGAGAAGAAAAGGGGAAGATACGCTCAACACCAATGTTGTTTGAAATCTTACGTACAGTAAAAGTACGGTTGGCACCTGAACCGCGGATAGCGATTACTACACCTTGGTACTGCTGAATGCGTTCTTTTCCACCCTCGCGTACGCGATAGTGAATGTTAATTGTATCGCCCGGCTCGAAAACTGGCAAGTCGGTACGAAGTTGTGTTTGTTCGACTAAGTCTAATTTATTCATGGCGTTAACCTTATTGGCCTTTCGCGTTAATGGTTATCTAAATAGGTTTGGAAAAGATCGGGACGTAATTGTTTTGTGCGTTCCAATGAACTAGTACTTCTCCATTCATGTATCAATTTGTGATTTCCCGATAAAAGCGCATCAGGTATCTGATGTCCTCTAAAGTCGGCTGGTCTTGTATAAACCGGAGGTCCTAAAAGTCCGTTTTGAAACGAATCTTCCAGTGCGCTCTCGGCATCTCCAATAGTGCCGGGGATTAACCGTATTAGTGCGTCTATCATTACCAAAGCAGGAAGTTCACCGCCCGAAAGTACATAGTCACCAATACTATATTCAGCTGTAATTAGCTGTTCTCTTACACGATGATCAACACCCTTATAATGACCGCACAGAATGATGATGTTCTCGGAGAGGGAAATTCGGTTCGCTTCAGTTTGATTGAAGAGTTTTCCATCCGGGGCGGTATAAATAATATGATCATATCTGCGTTGCCTGAGCAGTTGCTCGATGCAGTCGAAAATCGGTTGCGCGCTTAATACCATGCCAGCGCCACCTCCGTAAGGGGTATCATCGACTCTGCGATGCTTATCCTTAGTGAAATCTCTCAAATCGTGAATTAAAATTTCGGCTAAACCAGCTTTTCGAGCCCGTTTTACAATTGAATGATCTATTGGACTTTCAAGTAGTTTTGGTACAGCAGAGATAACATCAATTCGCATTGGGTTATAACTCCATTAGCGATTTAATGTCTTTCACAATCAGTTGTTCATTTTCCATATCCACATCCGCGATGTATTCATCAACTGCGGGTATGAGCACAACACCTTCCAGTGTTCTGACTTCTAACAACTCTTGAACCGTATTATCCATTACATCAATTATTTTGCCCACATGGATACCGTGTTCAGTGAAGACCTCCCATTCGATGCACTCATGAAATGAAAATTCAAACGGATCTAAATTCTCATATTCATAGGCCGGAATCATTACTTCTTTATTTCGAAGATGTTCGGCTTGTGATCGGTCGTTAAGAGAAACAAATTTGACAAAGAACGAATAGCGGTTACTTTTTTCAATAATTTTGCTTTGCTCTACTCGGTAGGGCTCCACATCACCGCGTCTATTTTTCACATAAAACACTTCAATTGATTCTAATTGAGTCGGTTCGGCTACATTGGGTTCAATAATTACCTCACCCTTTAAACCGTGTACTTTTATTACTTTACCGACCTGTTCAAATCCAGATGTCATTACGGCCGAATAATCCGTTTAAATTATTCTTCAGTTGAAGCTTCTGCGGGAGCAGCAGATGCGGGAGCAGCTTCTGCGGGAGCAGCTTCTGCGGGAGCAGCAGATGCAACTTCCTCTGCAACAGATTGTGCGCCAGCTTCTTCAGCGGCTTTTGCAGCAGCAGCAGCTTCAGTGGCTTTTGCAGCATCAGCAGCTTCAGCGGCTTTTGCGGCGGCGGCAGCTTCTTCAGCGGCTTTTGTTGCAGCAGCTTCAGCACGAGCTACACTTACTTGCTCTTGTTCTGCTTTCAGGGCAGCACGTTTAATTTCTACGCGTGAAAGAGTTTTTTCCTCACCTTTGCCAGCTTTCCAGTCAGCTACAGTTTGTTCAATTTCTTCTGCTGATTTGCCCCAACGAATTAAGTGCAAACGGTAATAAATACCTTCAGCTTTTAATAAACCTTTAACAGCTTCTGAAGGCTGTGCACCATTTTGCAACCAGTAAATCACACGGTCAGTTTCTAAACTTATTGTTTTCGGGTTTGCAACCGGATTATATCGGCCTAAATCATCAATGATACCACCATCGCGTTTTTTGCGAATGTCTGCTGCAACGATATGGTAATAAGGTTTTTTCTTGCGTCCGTGACGCTGTAAACGAATTCTAACCAAGATTATCTCCTGCTTTGGATTTTTTTTAGTTAATAATTACCTTTTCATGAAAGGCATGTTTTTGAGTCCTTGTGCAGCTCTTCCCATCTTAGAAAACTTCGACATGGTTTTCATCATTTTCTTCATCTGTTCGAACTGTTTAAGTAACTCGTTTATATCACGAACGCTTGTACCAGATCCATCCGCAATGCGGCGTTTCCTTGAACCGTTAATAATTTCAGGGCTTTGGCGTTCGTGTTGGGTCATCGAGTTAATAATTGCCTCAATTGGTTTAAAGGCACCATCATCGATATCCACATCTTTGAGAGTTTTCCCCATTCCGGGAACCATAGACAACAAATCGGTGAGCGAGCCCATTTTTTTGATTTGTTGTAATTGCTCATAAAAATCTTCAAGAGTAAAAGAATTCGATTGAATTTTTTTCTCTAATTTGCGTGCTTCTTTCTCGTCGAATTGCTCTTGAGCTTTTTCAACTAACGAGACTACATCTCCCATTCCTAAAATTCGCTGAGCCATACGATCAGGATAAAACGGGCTTAAAGCGTCGAGTTTTTCACCTGTACTTACGAATTTAATAGGTTTTTTTACTACAGTTTTGATGGAAAGAGCGGCACCACCTCTGGTATCACCGTCTAATTTTGTTAATACAACACCATCAAAGTTAATGCGGTTATGAAATTCTTTTGCTGTGTTTACTGCGTCTTGCCCCGTCATGGAATCCACAACAAACAAGGTTTCAGATGGCATTACAATTTCTTTTATTTTCGCCACCTCGTTCATCATCTCCTCATCAACGTGGAGACGACCGGCGGTATCAATAATTAAAACATCACAAGCAGCTTTTTTTGCAGCATCAACTGCTTCTTTGGCAACACGAACGGCATCTTTGGCTTCAATCGAATAAACTGGAACCCCAACCTGTGCCGCAAGTGTTTTTAACTGTTCTACAGCAGCCGGACGATAAACGTCAGCTGCAGCGACCATTGGGGTTTTATTATTATCTTTTAAGTATTTGGCTAATTTGCCTACAAATGTTGTCTTTCCAGAGCCCTGAAGACCTGCAATTAGAATAACACTTAGAGAGTTTTTTGAAAAATTGATGTCGACTTTTTCCCCGCCAAGGACATCAACAAGTTCATCATAAATGATTTTTGTGAACATCTGACCTGGCTGAACACTAGTAAGAACTCCGGAGCCCATTGCCTCATCTTTCACTTTATTTGTGAAATCACGAGCAACTTCATAGTTCACATCGGCATCTAATAATGCACGACGGATTTCCCGAACCGTTTCGGCGATATTTACATCGGTAAGTTTTGCCTTTCCGCTAATTCCTTGAAATGCGGCGGAAAGTTTATCAGATAAATCTTCAAACATATTAAACAGCTGTTTATACAATTCTTGTACAGTCTGTTAAAATACGGTTTTATTTGAAATTATTCAATCTCATTCACATGTTATCCACAATTTCAATAGTTACTACAAGATGGCTGTAATTATAGCTTGGTTTACTCGCAAATTTATACTCTTTTTAATTTTATAGCGTTCATCGTTTTGACTTTTCACGCCAATCTATTTTTTGTATTTCATTACCATTTGACTCATAAATAGCTGCGCCAGATAGACTTGTAAAATGAATTGCGTTTGTGAATTCCTGAAGTCTTAACATAGATTCTGCATGAGGATGTTTATACTTATTCACTTCTGCCAAAGAAACGCTTGCAAAAATTGGGGTGTTATCTTCCAAAAATGGCTTATGTGAGCTCGATCTACTTCCATGATGACCAACTTTTAAAAAATCGGTATCAATTACCTCATTCAACTGTTCACTCATCCATTCTTCTCCAGCATCTTCTGTGTCACCTGTAAATAAAAACGAATTCTTTTTGTAATCCAGTCTAATTACTGTCGATATTTCATTCAAATTTGTTGAACTAAATCTTCTCAGAGGCCAAACAACCCTCACATTTACTGATTTCCCTAAATCAATCTTATCACCTGAAAATACGGGTTTGATTGGGATATTCTTTTCTTTTGCTAATGCTAGAATTTCTTCATAAATCTTACTTTTATGTAATACAGAAGAGGAATCAGTAAATAAGGTATCTACTTTAAATTTCTCTAAAACGGGTTTTGTTCCTCCAATATGATCGGCATGAGGATGCGTAAGTACAAGTGCATTTATATGTTTTACACCCATTGCATTTAATTCTGGTAAAATAGTTCTGGTACCAGAATTGAAATTCGGCGACCAAATTCCGGTATCAATCAACATTGTTTTTCCGTCTGGCGTTTCGATAAAATTGGCATCGCCTTGACCAATATCGAACACTATGACTTTAAATGGTTTTTCTTGAATTGATTCTAAAAGATTACTCAAACCGAAAAAAGCAACTGTGCTTAAAGTAAGAATAATCCATTTCCACCGAAATTCGTGATTTTGCCAAATTGCCAATGTGCCAAGAAAGAAAAACCAGATGATCAAAACTAAGGGAGAAGGTGCAGAAAACACGGCATAACTAAATTCTGTTGTTGAAAAATATTTTGCAAGCCACTCTAAACTCAAGGCAACAAAATTGAGAGGATAACTCAACATAGGGGCAAAACTTGGAAAAATGATTACCGAAATTGTACCTAGTAATCCAGCTAATACCATGATAGAGGCTGGAATCATAGCTACCAAATTGGTTAATGGTGAAATGATAGATAACTCACCAAAATAAGACACTAACAATGGAGCCAAACCCAATTGAACAACAATTCCTAGTAAAATAGAGCTAAGTATTTTTTTCCAAAATGATTGTTTTCCCATCAATCGTTGAAAAAAAGGAAACACTGTAATTATTAACGAAACAGCTCCAAATGATAACTGAAATCCGACATCAAAAATGTAATTAGGTTTATAGACTAACAAACAAATTGCTGCAAAACCAACAATATTCATAGGTGTTCGAATTTGTTCATACAATTTAGCATACGAAAAAATGAAGACCATAAGGGAAGCGCGAACAACGGAAGGAGAAAATCCCGTTAACCAACAATAACCTAAAAGAGTAAATGCCAATAAACCAATGCTAATATGCCGAGCGATTTGACGAGTCCAAAAAAATGGAATAATAAACCAAAATGGTGCTATTAAAAAACCAACATGAAGTCCAGATACAGCCATTAAATGTGCCAAACCAGATCGATTAAAAGCGAGGCGTGTATCGGGGTCAATAGCTGATTTATCCCCCAGAATTAAGGCTTTTGCCAATCCAGTATGTTTTTCAGAAAAAATTAATTCCACAGCTCTGTGAAATTTATTCTTTACTTCTGAAAGCCAATTAGGCGGTTTTGTTGATAAAATCTCTTGAATTACAAATTGCCCTAAGATTCCTTTTGAATATAAATACGAGGCATAATCAAACTGATGAGGATTTCTCTTTTCTTTGATTGATCGAAAAGTCCCATTTGCACTAATTTTTTGCCCCGAAAGCAAGAGATTTTTCTCATCGCTATTGAAGTCATCAACATATTGTACTAACTGAATTTGAGCTTCAGATTTCGGGATAAATTTAAATTGACGAAGAGATTCTGAATAATAATTTGCTTGTAGTGAATCGAGTTTTATAGTGTAAGTAACCGCTCTATTGGTTTCTTTTACTTCATTTATTTCCCCAAATAGGTAAACCGAATCTGCGAATTGTACGACCTTCTCAAAGAATCGAAACATTGCTAATTTTGTTTTCTCTTCGACTTCGGTACGAAAAAAACTAACACAAGCAATAAAAATGAATAAGAATGGAATCGAAACAGATTCAATTTTCGAAATCCCCTTTCGCTCTAAAATGAGTAATCCTGAAAAAGATAATAAAGAAACGAAAAGCGCAATAAAAAGAGAAAAATCAGAACAATTTGAAACAAAAATACCTGCAATTAATGGCACTAACACCTTAATTGCAGGATATTTAATCAAATAATATGTTATTTTGCTATTCGACAATAAACATACCAAAAACTAAGTATTAGCCTTTAAACATTGCGGTAAGCACAAAGAAAATATTTTCTTTTCTTTCAGCTAATCTGCGTGTAAAATAAGGAAGCCACATGGTACCATAAGGAACATAAACACGCACATTATAGCCTTCTGCAGCAAGTTTTTCACAGGTATTCTGACGCAAACCATATAACATTTGAAATTCAAAACGATCTTTTGAAATGTTCTTTTCTTTGGTATAAGCTAAAACAGCATCGATTAACTCATCGTCATGTGTCGCGATTCTTGGATAAGCTGTATTGTCAATTAAATGTTTGGCGTAGCGCAAATACGCTTTGCGAATTTCTGGCATTTCCTTTATAGCTATTTCTGCTGGCTCTTTGTAAGCGCCCTTACAAATTCTGATATCACCACCCAATTTTGCCAATTCGTTCACATCAACTTCTGTTCTTTTCAAATAAGCTTGTAATACTAAACCAACTACTTTACTTCCAAATTTGGCTAAAGCTTCTTTATACATCACAACAGAGACCTGAGTGTAAGGCGATCCTTCCATATCGATGCGTACAAAGCGTTTATTTGCTTTTGCTACTGAAAGTAGTTTGAACAAATTATCACGACAATAATCTCGATCAATATCTAACCCTAACATCGTAAGTTTTATTGAAATTGTGGCATCTAAGCCGTTTTCCTCAATTCCTTTTACTAAATCTATGTATGCCGCAACAGTTTCATCAGCAATTTTGCGATCTTTCACATTTTCACCAAGTAAATCAAGAGAAACTTTAATCTTTTTATAATTAAGGTCTTTTACCTTGGCAATCGTTTGTTCGAATGTTTCACCAGCTACAAAACGCTTAGCGAAAATAAAGGGCAATTTCATACAATCGTTCTTTCATTATTCTAAAAAAAGTGGGCAAATATCGGGAATTTTCAAGCGAAAAGCGCTATCATACGTAAATAAACTCAATTGGGAGTTTATTTACGTATCACCATCTTTGAGAAGATTTTTTCAGATTTCTTATTATATAGAACTTTAAGAATTTCTCATTATTCAAAGTTATTAAAATTAATGCGATATTTATAAGAGTATGGAAATGAATATTATTAGCTTACTAGTTTTTTCATCGGTATTTCTTCTACTAGCTTATCGGTTTTATGGTCGTTTTTTGGCAAGAACACTAGGATTACGCAATGAAAACACAACACCTGCCCATACTCATAGAGATAATATTGATTATGTTCCGAGTAAAACTTCCGTAGTTCTTGGCCATCATTTTGCTTCTATTGCGGGCGCTGGTCCTATTGTAGGTCCAATAATTGCCGTTGCTTTTGGGTGGATTCCTGCTTTGCTTTGGGTTTTGTTAGGCGGAATATTTTTTGGCGCTGTACACGATCTAACTTCATTAGTCGCATCTCTTAGACATAAAGGAAAATCTATTGGCGTTGTTATTGAGACTTATATCGGCATTTTTGGCAAAAAACTTTTTTTGATTTTTTCTTTTACCACCTTACTTCTTGTCATAGCCGTTTTTACCGATATTGTAGCGAAAACCTTTGTTAAAGTTCCATCTGCGGCATCTGCTTCTATTGGCTTTATGGCTCTTGCTATGGTTTTTGGTTGGGTTCTCCGTCGGTTTACTTTGTCTTTTTGGATTCTCTCTACATTAGGCGTTTTAATGATGTACAGTTTCATTTATATCGGGGGGTTATTTCCTTTAAACCTTTCTTACACCGTTTGGATTTTAATTCTTCTTGCTTATATCTACCTTGCAGCTGTAACCCCAGTTTGGTTAATTCTTCAACCAAGGGATTATTTGAATAGCTATTTATTATATGGAATGATGTTTTTTGGAATACTTGGTGTTTTTGTTGCTAATCCGTCAATAAAAATGGATTCTGCCATTAGTTTTGAAGTGGAATCTCTAGGTTATTTATTCCCTTTTTTATTCGTAACCATAGCTTGTGGAGCTTTATCTGGTTTTCATTCTCTTGTAGCATCAGGTACAACTTCAAAACAAATTGATAAAGAAGAAAATGCACTTGCAATTGGTTTTGGGGGAATGTTAATCGAATCTCTTTTAGCCGTACTTTCCATTTCTGCCGTTATTGTTCTTAGCAGAGAAGATTATTTTTCAAGGTTAACAAGTGTTGGTCCAGTTACCTTGTTTTCAGAAGGTCTTGGTGGATTTATATCAAGTCTTGGAGTCCCCTTAACTATTGGAATTTCTTTTGTGGCACTTACTGTTTCTGCGTTTGCTTTAACTTCTTTAGATACGTGTACTCGTTTAGCTCGATTTGCTCTTCAAGAATATTTTGAAACCGAAAACATTTCTGGTGCAAACATGCTAAGTGAAAACAGACATTTATCCACATTAATAACTGTTGCTATTTCTGCTTTGTTAATTGTTTCAGGTGAATTTGCTGTTTTATGGCCGATATTTGGATCTGCTAATCAACTTTTGGGAGCTTTGGCTTTATTGGCCGTTACGGTTTGGTTGTTTAAAAAGGGAATTAACCCTTGGTTTACGCTAATTCCTATGTTTTTTATGTTTGCTGTAACTCTTAGCAGTTTAATTATTTTTGCTTGGAAAAATTTTGGGCAGCAACAGTATCTCTTAGGCGTTATTGCCCTTGTATTGTTTATTTTAGCTTTAGTTTTATTACTATTAGCAAAGAAAAGCCTAAGTGGATTAGTTCACTCAAAGACAGAAACTCTCGCAAATTGATGTTAAAAACAAGTTTATTCATTAGTTTTTTTGTTCTTCATAGTTTAAGTGTCTTTGCTCAACCCATTTCCTTAACTCGCTATTTAGAGGACTCAACCTCTGTTGTAAAAAACGAATTAGCACGAATTGGTTCTTGCCCTTTTAATGCACATCCCGATTCAATTCTAAAGCATATTGCAACCGTTCTTTCTTATCAAGCTTGGAGCAAAACGAAGAGGATTGAATATTTCACTACTACAGCGGAAAAAGTGGAAATTTATACCCATCGAGCGCAATCTGAATGGATGCTTGGAATGTTCAAATTTGCGATTTTGCCCTATTTTGTAAAAACTGAAAGTGGTGTTTTACCGATTTTGGAATCAGGAATCGCTCATTTCGACTCAACTCAGCATTATTTTGGTAAAGTGAATCAATATTTAGTTGGGCAAGCGCTAATCATAAATCGCGTTGATTCTTGTTATGCTTCACTTATGGATTCCAAACTTCTTGAATTAACCCATATCATTAATAAAGCAACGAATTTGAATCAAATGCATGAATTTGATTATTTCTTTGAAGCGATAAATGCTTTTGATTCCATTCGAGTTCAATTTCCTCAAACTGCTATTGACCTCAGTATGAGTTATTGGTTTGTAGAAGGTTTACAAGATTATGAATATCAAGAATGAGTGTACCCCGAAAAGTAGTTTTTAGCAAACTATTCGTCGAATTCGTAGGATTTAGAAGGGTGAAAATCGAAAGAATCGACTTTTTGGAGTGGACTCAAGAATCTAATTAGTTTTTTTGATTTTCAAAACCTGACTCATTCCCAAATTTTGATTTGATATTCGCTGTCAGAGTCGGCAGCACCTCTAAACATTCCGACTGAATTATATGGCATTGCAATATTTCCGAATTTATCAATGCAAATAACCCCACCATCACCAGGTTTTAAAATATGGTGAATAACATGTTCTGCCGCTTTATTGACTGTATAATCTTTATACTCATAAAGAGATGCTATTCTAGATGCCACCGTGTTTCTAATAAACTCTTCACCCGTTCCTGTTGCAGAAACAGCTAAAGTTATATTATTAGCATAGGTTCCGGCACCAACAATTGGCGCGTCTCCAACTCTTCCAAACTTTTTATTGGTCATTCCACCAGTTGAAGTGCCTGCTGCTAAGTTTCCTCGTTTGTCTAAAACAACACAGCCAACCGTTCCATACTTAAACATTGGATCAAGCTCTGAGTGTTTTTGTTTAGAGCGCTCCCATTGTTTCTTGCGGTTTTCCGTATCAAAATACGTATTCGGAACACGTTCAATTTCTTGTTCATTTGCGAATTCTTCAGCACCGGCGCCCATTAATAAAACATGTGGTGTTTCAGTCATTACTAAACGTGCAAGTGTAATAGGATTTTTTACTGTTTTCACTCCCGTTACAGCTCCTGTTGCCAAAGTTTTACCATCCATTATACAAGCATCAAGCTCATGTTCTCCCTCTGCCGTATAAACAGCACCTTTTCCTGCATTAAAAAGAGGATTGTTTTCTAATTTGTGAATAACTTGCTCTACAACTTCTATCGCTGACTTTCCTTCTTTTAACAATTCAATACCAATATCTAATGCTTCCTTTAAACCAACCTCGTAATTTTTGCGAATGGAATCTGGAATAGTTTTTGAGATAACACCAGCACCACCGTGAATAGCAATTGCAAACTCTTTTTTAGGCATATTTATTCTTTTTGATGTTGTTGATGTGCATGAAATAACACTTGCTAGTAGAATGATTATTAGTAATTTTTCATAGACACATATTGAACTTAGAATTACGATTCGCTTTAAGTTAATTTTTTTGCTGAAGTTTACCTATAAATTATTGTAGTACATTGTTAGGCAAAATGCAGCTTTACCATTTCCCTCTCCTTATTTTAAAATACGATTACTTCACTTAGTCTGATTTATAAGTTGTTTTAAGGAAAGAATTGAGGATTTAGTACATCTCAACAATGCAAGAGATTCGTTACCGATTTATTTTGCTCACAATTCACGGAAAATTTTTTTCCCAATAATCTGCTATTATGTTTATTACTGTTGCTAAATTCATCAAACCCATTTTGCATTTTAGTTTCTTTTAATGCTACTTTTTTGTTCAATAAATTCTTCATCTATTGTTCCAAGATTTGATCTTCAAGGTCATCGTGGAACTCGTGCTTATGCTCCATAAAATACGATTACACCTTTTAAACAAGCTTTAGAATTAGATTTGGTTGTAAGCAAGGCTTCTCAATTAGTTGTCTCTCATGAGACTCGGTTTAATCCTATATTTACAACCAAGCCAGATGGAACTCCATTAGATACTTCAGAAACCAAGTTGTATAGTTTTTTGAATATGGATTACAATGAAATTGCACAATTTTATATCGCTCTCCGCTCGACTCCTAACTATCCTGAACAAAAATCAATAGCAACAATTTAGCCTATCTTTGCTGCCATGGTAAAAGAAATTATGTCTTTACCAAAGAAAAAGGCATACTAAAATAACGATTCACTATTGAGTTAAAAGGTTATGCGAATAAAACTCCAAATCCTAGATTCTTTGCAGCATTGGTAACAAAACAAATTGCAGACTTAATTATTGAACAGAGAAGTACGGTACAATCGTTTGAGATGCAACTCATTAGAGAAATACGAGCTTTAAAACCCAAATCAAAGAATTGCTTTACTAACTGGTGGAAACCCTGAAATTTTAAAAGCGGTTGAAAAACTAGGCCTTAATCCAGATGTATTGAGTCCACATTATGATGCACTTTCTGATTCTTTAGCTAACGTTTTGCACAAAGAAAGTTTTAACGTTGTGCCTTGGACTGTAAACTCAGTTGAAGTTATGGAAAGAATGATTTCATATAATGTTGATGGAATTATTACCGAATAGCCAAACAAAGTTAAAGCTATTATAAGCGCTAAATAAGTTCAATTATTATCATTGCTTTTTGAATAAGAATGAAATCAAAACAATTGAACTAACACTGAAAAATAGTTTTCTGCAAAATATTCGGAGAATTAGAAAGATTTAGAAGGGTTAAAACGAAAAAAATCGACTTTCGGGAGTGATTTCGTTATTGTAATTATTCCAAAAATAAATGCTATTTCATGAATAAATAAATGAAATAGCATTTTTAAATTTAGAAGTAAGTTTATAAATAATCTAATTGAGGTCTAGTATTTCTGCTTTTAAGTGTTTGTAAATGGGGCTTAATTCAATGTTCTAAGCCAATTTATTCGTTAAATTCTCGCTACGTGCTACTTTGAATCTTGAGCATATTTTTAAAAAATTTCAGATTGTTGTAAAAGATAATCTTTTTAGTATAAGCTGCAACTATGCACTAAAAGAAGTTCCACAGCCACAGGTTGAACTTGCGTTTGGGTTAACGAATTGAAAACCACGATTATCTAAACCATCGCTAAATTGCAATTCTGTTCCTTCTAAATACAGTAAATGTCGCCTATCTAAAATAAATTCCACTTCATTTACGGTGTACATATCATCATATTCAGTTTTTATATCCATTTCTAAAATATAACTCATACCTGAACAGCCACCGCCTTTAACACCAATGCGTAAAAATTTATCCGTTTCTGCGTTTTGAGAAATCACTTTTTTTAATTGTTTTGAAGCGGAATCATTTATCAGAATTGGTTCTGCAACGGGCGTAAATACAAATAAATCAGACATAGTTTTGATAAGTTGAATTTCTAAATCTCAGTTAGACAAATAAATTCTTTTGTCTTATATTTTTCTTTTTTTTAGCACCATAAAATTAATTCTTAAACTAATTCAATAAAGTGTCATTAAGCTATAAATATTGGTCACAAACGAATTTAAACCTTTTTATTGCTTAAAAAGCACGAGCTAGAGTAAAAAACTCCGCTTTTTCATGGGTAAAGATATGCAGAACTCCAGCGCCGACTAAATTTACAAGAATTCTTGATGCTCTGCGAGTACTTATATTCACAAGATTACTAAACTCACAAACTGTAATTCGTTCAAATTGATTCAAATAGCGCAATAATTTTTGCTCGTTTGCTCCAAAAACAAAGCTTACACCCTCATCAGAAGTTTGATTTTTTAAAACCTTCAACATTTCTTTACTTGCGCGAATACTTTTGTCATTAACTCTAACAAACCCTACCCATTCGGTACCCAAATCAACTAATACAGGTTTTTCTTTTGCTTCTTTTACTAGAACGATTGCAATTTCGCGTTGCTTATATTCAACAATTTCAACTTTAATATCTAATTCTGGTTCGCACAGATAAAAAACCGCATCATTTAGGAGGAATTGCTCCTCATAAAAGCTTTCCATGCCAATAATAGATCCATCATCGTCAATTCCGATAAGTAACGTTCCACCTTTAGTATTGGCAAAGGCGCATAATTCACGAGCAATTTTTTCGGGACTAGGAATCGTCCGTTTAAACTCAAGGAATAATCCTTCTCCGGTTTTTATCAGATTTTTTAGGTCTGATAATTTCATTGAAGAACGAACCGGTCTTACTTCTTTCATACCTATCCAGTAAAATTAGTTAAACGTGAACAAACTATTTTTCATGAAATTTATTGCTCGAATTAAGCGTTTACTTCTTCTTTAGGATCACGTGTCATAAGTTGAAAAACAGCATCTCTAGGGTCAAAATTTTCAAATAAAACACGATAGACATATTGAGTGATTGGCATAGAAATTCCCAGTTTTTGAGCTAAGCCATAGACCGAACGCGTCGTTTTAACCCCTTCTGCTACCATATTCATTCTGGAAATAATATCATCTAATTTTTCACCCTTACCTATATGATAACCAACATACCTATTTCTGGAGTGCTGTGATGTACAGGTCACTATTAAATCGCCCATTCCAGCTAAGCCTGAAAACGTATCCTGAGATGCTCCTAGATAAAGTCCTAATCTCCTAATTTCTGCAAGACCACGTGTTAATAAGGCCGCTTTTGCATTATCACCTATTTGGGCGCCATCAATAACGCCTGCTGCTATTGCAATTACGTTTTTTACTGAGCCTGCTATTTCTACACCAATTACGTCATAATTTACATAAACGCGAAACATAGGTGTCATAAATGCATCTTGAACGAATTTAGCCGTTGATTTAGAGTTTGCAGCGGCGACAACTAATGTTGGCTTAAAACGAGAAACTTCTTCTGCGTGAGAAGGTCCGTATAAAACACCGATATGATCTTCAATTATAATACCTTGTAAAGCTTCTGTTAATACCTGAGACATGGTCATATAGGTTTCATTTTCAATCCCTTTTGATACGGTAATACAAATTTCTTTGCCAGATAAAAAGGGTTTTACTCTAGCAGCAACTTCCCTTGTTGTATGCGAGGGTGTTCCGAAAACAACTAAATCACGATGATCTAAACAGGTTTCTAAATCGGTATAGGCTTTAATGGAATCGGGAAGAGTTACACCTGGTAAGTACGAATTATTCTCGTGTAAATTATTGATGCTAAATGTGATATCTTGTTCACGAGACCATATTTGAACATCATGTCCTGCCCTTGCAAGTACCATTGCTAATGCTGTTCCCCAGCTTCCAGCACCAATTACCGTTACTTTCACGTCATTTCCTAATTTAAATTTTAAATCTAAGGTGTTATCTTATTTATTTGAACCGACCTTAGTCTCAGTTCCATTTAAAAGTCGTGTAATATTCGTTTTGTGTTTGAATAGTAAAAATCCACACAACAAAAAGGCTATTACTAAAACCAGTGGATTTATAGTATAACCTAAAAAGAATTTCATTACAACCAAAATGATTGGGTAAACTAATGAAGCCATAATTGATGCTAAAGAAGCATATCGAGTAGTTGAAATTACCAAAATAAACATAAGAATAGTGATTGTAATCGAAATAGGTTCTACACCATATAACATTCCACCAGCAGTTAACATTCCTTTTCCACCCCTAAACTGAGCCCAAACGGGTAACGTATGCCCCACTACTGCAATAATCCCTACAATTATACTCATCACTACTTCATGTTCACCCATAAAATATTCAGGCAAACCTCCAAAATAAATGGCTAATTTTGAAATATAAACCGTTACCGTAAACCCTTTAACAAAGTCCATAATAACAACAATTACACCTGCTTTCCAACCCAATACTCGAAAAGTATTTGTTGCACCAGCGTTGCCACTTCCATAATCTCGAACATCAATACCTTTGTAGATTTTACCGACCCAAACAGAGGAAGGAATTGAACCTATCAAATAAGCCAATACACAAATAACTAAAAATGCCATCATAAACGTTGAATTTTTAACACTAAAAAAATAAATATAGAAGAATATACTAAATGTGAGCCGTGTACGTGCCCATTTTGCAATTTTTCAATTAAAATTCGCTAAAAAATGGCGAAAGTTCTTACATTTTGCGCTGTTGTATAGGTGAGCTTACTATTTCGAGGATAATTTCACCATCAATTTAACAAAATACCTATATGAATATTCATGTTTCATCCGAAACCGGTCGCTTATCTGGAGTTGTTGTACATACTCCGGGGCAAGAAGTCACTTTAGTTAGTCCCGAAATAAAAGATGAACTTTTGTTCGATGACATTATCTTTGAGTCAGATGCTAGAAATGAACATTTAGCAATGCTAGACATTTTCAAAGCTGCACTGCCAAAAGATGGGCAGGTGTATGAAATTTGTGATTTAATACGAACTGCGTTTCAACATGAAGAGGCACGTCTTTATTTTGTTGAATTACTTGTTCATAGTTTCCCTGAATGGAATTTACACCCTATTGAAAATTCTTTAAAAACACTTTCAGCGGACCAATTATTAGATTTTGCCATTTTAGGAAGAACTGAAGCATTAGATGAAATAAGCATTTTACCGTCGCCAAATATTCTTTTTACTCGTGATTTAGCCGCAGTCATAAATGATGGAATTATCATTTCACGTGCTGCGAAAAAGGCACGTGCGAGAGAATCCATGCTTATCGATACAGTTGTACATTACCATCCTTTATTCGAAAATGTTAGAGATTCCGCTTTTCGTTTAAAACATTACGATTCCATTGAAGGTGGCGACGTTTTAATTCCATCTAAAGACTTAGCGTTAGTGGGTATGTCTGAGCGTAGTTCATTTAGTGGAATTATGAAAGCCGCTGAAGCTTTTTTCCAATTTGGTATTAAAGATGTGCTTATCGTTGATATACCTAAACAACGTGCATACATGCACTTAGACACTATTTTCACTTTTGCAAGTAATTCTGATTGTATTGTTTACCCACCTGCAATTATGAAAAGAACCGATAATGTGGTTTGTTTAAGCAAAAATGAAAATGGCCAAATTGTTACTCATCGTAAACCATCCTTACATTATGCTTTGGAAGAAAAAATGGGGCATGCCATTAACTTTATAAAATGTGGCGGTGAAGATACTATTTCACAAAGTCGTGAACAGTGGACTGATGGAGCAAATGTTTTTTGTTTAGCGCCAGGTGTTATTGTTGGTTATGAACGAAATACAAATACCTTTAATACGTTGCGAGATAACGGTTATGAATTATTAACTCAGTTTGATTTTCTAGACCGCTTTAAAGACAAACCATTTAACCCAACGCCTGACACAAAAATGGCTATTGCTTTCATTGGAAATGAGCTTTGCCGTGGTCGAGGTGGTGCACGTTGTATGACCATGCCTATTTCAAGAATTGGCTAATTAGTATTAGATAACACTACATTGAAAGAAATTAAAAGCGAATTCGAAATAATTGAAGCCCAAGAAAGTCGTTCCACATTGGAACGACTTGGCTTATCCATAAAAACAATTCTTTTTCATGTTGGCTTATTAGTCATCACTTTTTTTGCGGTGTCGATAACAAGTCTTCAATTTTTTTTTACTATTGAGGAATCAGTTTTATTTAGCGCTTTATTGTTACTGTTTTTAGCTACACATGAATTCGGGCATTATTTTGCAGCTGTTTATCATAGAGTTTCAGCAACTCTTCCCTACTTTATTCCTTTGCCATTTATCTCTCCTATTGGAACTATGGGTGCCGTAATTCGACTTAAAGAACGCATACAATCTACAAAAAAGCTTTTTGATATTGGAATAGCTGGACCTGTAGCAGGTTTTGTAGTTTCATTCTCTTTGTTAATTATAGGCTTCATTACTTTACCAAGTCCCGATTATGTTCAATCATTTGAAGGGCATGCCGAATTAAAAGCTTATGTTCAATCGTATGGGGAATATCCTGATGTTCCAATTATAACCGAAGATGGTGCTGTACTTATGGTTGGAGATACACTGCTTTATTCATTCCTGTCATTATTTTTTGATAATGTTCCACCTATGTGGGAAATGTACCATTTTCCTTTTTTATTCGCAGGTTGGCTGGGCTTGTTTTTTACAGGGCTAAATTTAATGCCGATTGGTCAACTCGATGGTGGGCATATTTTATATTCACTAATTGGATTCAAAAAACACCAATTTTTTGCTCGTGTCTTTTTTGCCCTTCTTTCTATTCTTGGGGCATTAGGAATCATTCCTTTACTTATAGAATTACTAGAAGGAAGCAATCCTGGCTGGGGGATGTACGCATGGGCTATTTGGGGTATTATATTATTTTTGATGCTACAACGAGCTTATCACCGAAATCTAAATTGGACTATTTTTACAGCTGTTCCTTCTTTAATCATTAGCTTTGTCTTAGTCAATATTTTTGGAGCAGCTCAATGGAATGGTCTTTCAAGTTGGGCGATTTGGATGGTTTTTATATTGTTTTTTGTAAAAATTGAACACCCTCCTGTTATTTACCAACAAGAATTAGACCCAGTTCGTCGTGCTTTAGGCTGGTTTGGTATGTTTTTATTCGTTGTTTGTATAAGTCCAAGTCCTTTGTATCTATTATCGTATTAATCCAAATTTGTGTATTTTAGGTTCTTTGCATTTTGTAATTTTAAATCAAATTTTGAATGGTTGATTTAAATCGTGTACATTTTATAAATGACTCAAATTTGTTAAGACCAATTGCCGTTAGTATCTATTCATTACACTTTTTAGTCATACTTTACTGATTATTACTTTCTGCTAAATTCAACACTTACCTAGTTCCTTTTTTAATTCATTTTTTTTATCATGAAAATCATTTTATCAGCACTTTTAGTTACATTTTTACTTATTTCTTGCGGTTCAGAAAATAAAAAAACTGGATATAAAGCACAGGTGGAAACCTTAATAAGTCAAAATAAATTTAACGAGGCGCTTCAATACATCTCTTCGCTTCCTCTTTCTGAAGAATCCACTGAATTAGGAAAAGACGTTCGTGTTAAAAATAGCGCTTACTTACAAAACAAAATTACTGAACTAAAGAAAACAGATAGTTCAGTTAGGGAAAATGCTGCTGCTTTAGCTGAAGCTTATGTTGAGATGGGAGTTTTCATGGAATATTATGGAGATCACCTTGGAATGAAAGAACGCATGACCGGTTCATTAGCGCATTTTAGAAAAGCTTTACAATTAGAGCCTGGAAATTCAAAAGCTATGGCTGAAATTGAGCAAATTGAGGGGATTTATAAACAAATGGGTCGAGAAGTACCACAAGACATTGCTGATTAAGAGACAAAACTTTTTTATAAACCGAGCTTCTTTACTTATTTGAGTCGCAGTTGAACGTTCGTTTAGAACATTTTATGGCAGAAAAAGACAAAAAGAAAACCACTCCAACTATTCAAAACCGCAAAGCCACCTTCGATTATCTAATTGAAGAAACATATGAGGCTGGAATTGCTCTTCAAGGAACAGAGGTTAAATCGATACGTGAAGGACAAGTTAGTTTTGTTGACTCTTTTGCCTATATGGACAATGGGGAGATTTTACTGAAGGATTTATATATTAAAGAATTCAAGTTTGGATCCTACAATAACCACGAAGCTACTCGTACACGTAAGTTATTACTAAAGAAAAAAGAAATTGAAGAAATAGATATCTTACTGCATCAAAAAGGGTACACGGTTGTTCCTTTAAAGATTTATTTCAAAAATGGGTTTGCTAAGATTTTAATTGGTTTAGCTAAGGGTAAAAAGAAACACGATAAGCGTGATAGTATAGCTGAAAGAGATAGTCAAAGAGAGTTAAAACGAGATTTTAAGACTTCACAGTTTTAATTGATTTGAAGGTTTTTAAGCAAGTTGAATTTTAATCTACAGCTATGTTTAAACTTTCTAGTTGATGATTTCAGCTTCAAACTTTGTTTGTTATGGTGTTGTTTTAACTCAAATTGGATGCCTCGTTAATTGAATCTTCGTTTCTGTAAAGTATATTAAATTTTTTGAAATACAGGGTAATACCAAACGAATTGAAAAATATTTTTGCTAGATAATAAGAGAATAAAAAGTAATAGTATTCACAATCAGTACTCTAACTAATACTGAAATGCAAAAAGTGTGATTCTGTAATGGCGTTTTACGGGTTTATTTTCAAATGGTATCCCTCAATAGATTATGTAATAAGCTTTGAGCTGCTTAAAAACAGTCGAAATAATTACATTTATCATTACTATACTAGGAATTGCAAATAACATTCCTGTAAAACCAAATAGAATTGACCCACCAGATACGCCAATAATGACAACAAGTGGATGTAAATTCACCGCTTTACCTAAAATTACAGGCCCAAAATACGCATTATCTAATAATTGAACAGTTATTACAACAATTACTACTCCTAGTATGGCACTTTCACTACTTAAAAATGGTAGTAAAGGATCAATATTTTCTACAATCAAGGCGTAGCTAATTCCAACGATTAACCCAATTACAGGACCTAAAAACGGAATAGCATTTGCTACACCAGCAATAATTCCAATTAAAACGGCTGCTTGGAGTTCAAATCCAACTAACATCAATCCAACAATAAAACAAATACCTACCAAAGTTGATTCTGTTAGTGTTCCTCTCAAATAAGAACCAATTGCATTATCGGCATTATCCATGGTAGTAAGAGACATCTCAAAATATCTATTCGGAATTAGATTTAACAAAGTGTGTTTAATCTCGCCATCATCGAATAGAATAAAAATGAATACAAATGGTGTTAAAATCCAGTTAGATATTGCAGAGAGTAGTGCAGCAATTCTACTACTTCCAGGAGCTGCAGCAAAGGCGTTAAAAGATTTCTTCTCTGTGCCTTCTTTTTCTTCTTCAACATCCGTTGATAAATAACCTAAGTTCTTTAATTCTTCAAAACGCTTAACAGTTGACGGTTTTATAGGATATTGATTTTCTTCCGTAAACTGACTTAATTGGTAAAGTTTTTTTCCTTCATCTTCATTTAAAGAAATAAAACTTACAATAGAGTTTAGAATTGGTGTTAATTCGGGACCAAAAACGGCTAACAACATTTCTTTACTAGGAGAAGATGTGTCTTCGTTCATAAAATCCTGAAAATTTGAGTATAGTTTATACTGAATATTGACTCTAAGTTCCAATTGCTCCTTATCGTCTGGTAACATCGAAATTACTTGTCTCCCCAAAATAAATACAACAAATATGAAGCCACCGAAAAGCATTAAAATGCCAAGCCATTTCGGTATTCTATGCTTCATAAGCCATTTCAAACCAGGCATTGCAATGTAAGCCGAAATCAAACCAATTATTATGGGAAGAACTAAGGCATTTAAAGTCCAAAGCAAAACTGTGATAATTGAAACTATAAAAAAAGTTAGAGCCCCGTAAAAAATTCTTGATCGCTTAAGACGTTCAGGGTTCGTTTTGCTGATTGCCATACTCATCTTCCAGATTTATAAGTAATTCATTTGTTGCTTTGAGTCGCAAACCGATAACAGTAGCTAGTCGTCTCATTACTTTATTTCCCAAATCGGGATTGCTTTCGAAAAGTTTTTCTAAGTCTGATCTAAAGATGGCAACCGCAACCGTATTTTTTATTACATAGGCTGAGGCAGATCTTGCAGATGAGTCAAGAAGTGCTAATTCTCCAACAAAGTCACCGCTTCCTATATTTGCTAACACTAATTCTTCTCCAGATTTACTAGTTCGTGTAATTTGAACCGATCCTTCTTTAATAATGAACATTGCCGCACCTGGTTGACCCGTTTCAAACATATATTCGCCAGCTTCATACTTTCTTTCATACAAAATTTTAGAGACTATATTTAGTTCTCTTTTTCTTAAATCTTGAAAAATCGGTATTTTTTTAAGTATATCAACTTCAGATTCTTGTTTAGAAAAGTTAAGTGCACTAAAAATATTACCCCATAATGGAGCCATTTTATTTGCAATTTGTTTAGCCATAGTAGGTGATCAACGGTTCAGAATTTACATACCTTCTGTTTAATATAGGAATAGTGAATCAGATTTAAATAGTATTCTGATTCAAAAAGAATATTAAGCTATTTATTTGTGAATTTATTTAGGTGTTCACGCATCTCTTGAATCATTATTCCTAAATTATTTCTCAGTTCAAAAATTCTAGTATTTAAAGGGAGATACTCTCTGTCGTTCAGCAAACCTTCTACCTTCAACACCCTTAATAAATCAATGGCCAGGTTTATATGACTTAAAGCTTTTTTAAAATAGGTTATTACTGCACCTATTACCGTGGGTTCTTCATGGTCAAACGCAAGTCCTGCAGCGTATTTTGTTGTGCCTTGCAAAAGTTCATGCATAAAGTTTAAATAACTTAAAGATGTTTGACTTTCTGGGAAAATTCGAGTTCTATGTAAAAAATACAAGCTTATCTCATGAATTTCATCATAATGTAAATAACAATAGAATGGATCGTCTATCTCAGCATAAGGATCTGTTTGAAACTCTGGTAGAACCGCTTTCCACTCATCGCCTTCTTCTAATTCTGAATAGTCTAATTCATTTAATTCATCATCTAATTCATTAATTGATTCGTAATCATCAAAGTAAAACTCTTCAGCAGGATCAAATATATAAGGCATACTTGACTCACCCAAAGAAAACGGAAAATCGGAGTCTGTTTCAGTTTCAACATCAATATCTCCAAAAAAATCTCCTGAATTTAGAAAAATTTCATCATCAATATCATCATCTTCTTCGTCTTCATCGGGGTCTTCAGGGAAATAGGCTTCTTCATAGGTCAATTCATCGTCCAAAAAACTTTCAAGAGCTGCTTCAACATCATCATATTCTTTTAGAAAGCGAATCCAAACAGGTTCATTATCACCCCAAGAGTTATTTACAAAACTCTTCCTTTTCACACTACCAAGTTCGAGACTTTTCAAGTGTTCTTCCCAACGATGTTCATCCCATACAGAATTAGGAAAATCCATTTGCTACTAAATCTAAATGTGTTTGTTTGTAAATTATTATAAGATATAAAAGGCCAAATTCTTCAAATTTAATTTCAGCCATTTATTTAATTTCAACATTATTTTAGAGTGATTCAAGAACTCCGACAATAAGTTTTGTCATTTTGGGCTGGGCTATATCAGCAGCAGCTAAAATATCAGCCATTTGAACAGGTTCTAGCGCATCTGGAAAACATTCGTCCGTAATTACACTAAAACCTAATACACTCATACCCATGTGAACCGCAGCAATAGTCTCAGGAACGGTGCTCATTCCAACAACATCAGCGCCAAGATTTCTAAGAAATCTGTATTCTGCTTTTGTCTCTAAATTTGGACCTGATACAGCAACATACACACCATGTTGCAAACGAATACCCTGTTCTAAAGCAATTTTTTCAGCGCTGTTCCTTAATTTAAAAGAATATGGCTGACTCATATCAGGAAATCTCGGCCCCAATACATCATCGTTGGGACCCATAAGTGGATTATCTCCAATTAGATTTATGTGGTCGTTTATACACATCACATCACCTTTTTTAAATAAAGGATTCATACCACCAGCCGCATTCGATACAATAAGGGTTTTTGCACCGTTTGCTTGTAATACACGAACAGGAAATACAATTTGCTGCATGGTGTAACCTTCATAAAAGTGAAAACGACCCTGCATGGCTACAACTTGCTTGCCCCCTAATTCACCAAATAGCAATCTACCTGCATGGCTTTCAACCGTTGAAACAGGAAAATGAGGAATATCTTTATAAGAAATGGAGTCTATAACTGTTATTTTTTTTACCAAATCACCGAGTCCAGTTCCTAGAATAACCAAATACTCAGGGCGCATTTCAGTTTTTGATTGAATGTAGGCAACGGCCTCATCACGTTTAGTACGAAATTGTTCAACGGTATCAAATGTTCTCATTATTTTTTCAAATTTATTTTAACGTTCTTTTTCAGTTAATCAAGTTGATCAATGATTGAATCTACATCATTTAAGCCAGGAACAGACGCATTATCATCTTGTCCTAGTTTAGATCTGATGGATTCTTTCTCATCAGTTCTTTTTTGAATATTTTCAGTTTGTTGAGCGTCATAGTCGTCTCTGGGAAGAGAATATAGATTACTATCATCTCGTGAAAAGGTATTTAGCGACTCATTAGCCATATCTAAATAAGATTTAATTCCTCGAATAATTTCATCTCTACGATCAATTAATCGAATAACACTCTGTCTAATTTGCTGTCTTTCTTGTCTTGCATCACGTAAAACTCGTTCTGCTTCCATCTCAGCTTTTTCAAAAATTCTTCGCCCTTCTTTTTTAGAATTATCTATTCGTTGTGTCGCTGTGTCTTTGGCCGTTTGTAATGTTTCGTGTAATGCAGACTCAACTCGTTCGTAATGCTGAAGTTTTTCTTGTAATCGTTGAATCTGATTTTCCATTTCTCTGTTTTTCCCTACTAAATGTTCCCATTCAGTAGCCATAACTCCTAAAAATGCATTTACTTCACCAACATCAAAACCTCTTATAGATCGTTCAAATTTTTGTTGTTTAATCTCGAGTGCAGTTAATTTCATCAGGTTCCTGTTATTCTAATAATGTGTTCACTAGTGATTTTATTTGCCCAAAATATACTGATTCCACTCTAAGCATTTATTACTTTTTCTGGTCAAGCATATTTTTGAGCCTAGGAGATGGCGCTATGTCATCCACTTGAATTTCTACTGAATCTAACAAGGGTTTTGCATTTTCGAAGGTCTTTTCAGATTGCACTTTTTTAGCACTTTGATTTTTTATTGCTGCAATTTCAGCTCTTACTTCTTGTTTAAAAGTGATATAATCGTCATAAAATTTCTTATCTAATTCGGGTAGTGAATTAGCATTATCTAACTTCTTGTTAATTATTTTATAAACTGAACGAATGAAAGTGGTTGCTATTCCACCAAAAATACTTAAGGCAACTATCGCCACAATCATTTCTTGGCCTGACATTTTGCTACATTTCCTAGTTTATGTTACGGTTCTGAACGCTGTAAATTTACAAAAATTATTAATTTATTGTTCTTATTTCCTTTAACACACCGCACCAAAGCCTTACCTTTCAATCTTATTATGTTTTAAGTCTTATGAGTTTATCTTTTCAAAATATATCTCTTCCGATACTTCTTTTTTTATTACTTGCATCTTGTTCGTCAAGTAGAATGTTAAAAGATATTCAAACCGGAGTTGCCAGTTGGTACGGTCCAGGTTTTCATGGAAAAAAAACAGCTAATGGAGAAAAATTCAATAAAAATAGGTTAACTGCTGCTCATAAAACATTGCCCTTTAATACATTAGTAAAAGTTATTAATACAGAAAACGGGAAGTCAGTAACCGTTCGAATTAACGATAGAGGTCCTTATGCAAAAGATAGAATTATTGACCTTTCTGAGGCGGCAGCCAAAAAAATTGGCATAACTAAAACTGGTACGGCTAATGTAAAATTACTTTTAGTTAAAGGTGATCTGGAAAATTCTTCTAAAAAAATATCGTCCGGAGAGCAGTTTAGTGTTCAACTTGCCTCCTATTCTGATAGTAAAAGTGCAGAACAAAACGCAAAAAAAATACCCAAATCGTTCGTATTAAAAGGTGAAGCAAATGGGCAAACTGTATTCCGAGTGTATTCTGGAAAGTTCAACACTTCTAATGAAGCTAAAAAATGGCAAAGAACACTAAAAGAAAAGGGCTTAAACGGATTTGTAAAACAACTCTAAGAAGAACCGAGATATTTCAAAACGGCTTCTGTTCTCGATCTGACATGTAATTTTCCATAAATAACATGAACATGTCTTCTCTCCGTCTCTACACTAATAAACATCTTTTCAGCGATTTCTTTATTTCTGAACCCTTTTGATAGAAATTGTAAAACCTCTTCTTCTCTTGGTGTTAATTCTGCCATTGGGTCTGGTTTTGAAATCGGTGTATGGAACGACTGCACAACTTTTCTTGCAATTGCACTACTCATTGGTGCGCCACCATTTAAACAATCATGCATGGCTTCAATAAGCTCCTTTGATGAAGTTCTTTTTAATAGATATCCAGAAGCACCTGCTCTTAAAGCATTAAACACAACATCTGCGTCTTCATAAACAGTTAAAATTAATAGTTGAATGCTCGGAAAGTGCTCTTTTATAAAAACCGTACAATCCACACCAGACCGATTTGGCAGATTAATGTCCATTAAAATTAAATCAGGAATATGATCTCCAATATCTTGCATGGCTAGTTCTGCATTTGCATACGTTTTTACAAGTTCAAACTCAGCATTTGTTTCTATCAATAGAGACAAACTTTCGCGAATGCCATTATTATCTTCAACTATAGATACTCTTATTTTTTTATTCATTTCTTAACTTCTATGATTTGAAAGAATAAAACAATAACCCTTTTGATTCATTTTACTGTTGCTTTAAAATAATTTAACCCTTACTTAGCAAGCCGTATGTTTAAATAAATAAATTAATGAATACAATTTCATATCTCATTGATTTATATATTTATAATCAACCATTTTTGTGTTGATTAAATTTTGTAGTGATCCAGATATAAAGGTATGCGTCATTTTACTTTAATTGGTGTTTTTTTATTTTCTTTGCTCAGTCTATGTGCTTCTCACTCATTTGCTGCTCAAGATTCCCCTGAAGTTATTGAGCTAAAAAAACGTCTATCACAAATTAGCCTAAATACTGAAGAAGCTTGTATTATTTCTGGAGAATTAGCATGGCGGTTAAGAGGTTTAAATCTACCCGAAGCCCTCACTTATGGAATGCAAGCCGTTGAAATTGCTCAACAACTTAATAATTATAAGTTAGTTCAGAAGCACTTGTCTTTTGTGGGTGTTATTTACAGAAATTTTGGCGACTATGCTTCTTCCTTGAATTATTATTTACAAGCATTCGCTATTGCTCAAAGAACTAAAGACAATGAGCAATTAGCTTTTGCTTACAATAATATTGGGGAAATTTACAGTATTCAAAAAAATTATGAAATGGCTGAAAACTACCTCAGAAAAGCTATTCAATTATTTTCTGAATTAAATCATCCAGTTGGTTTAGGTTATGCATGGTTACGCCTAGGTGAAATGTATTTTGATATGGGTAATTTTAGGGAATCAGAAAATGCTTTTTTGAAATCGTACGAAATTCGAAAAAAAGACCAAAATTTTGCAGGTCTATCTAGTACACTTGAACGATTAGCTCGTTTATATGTAGCTGAAAATAAATTGGAATCCGCTCTATCATTTGCTCAACGTTCCATAGATCTCAAAAAGGAACATGACCCTTACGCCAGTACTGTCGCCTTAAAAACAGCGATGGCTGAAATCTATTTAAAAATCCACAATTATGAAAAAGCTTTAGAATTAGCCAACGAAGCTTTTGAAAAAGCAACATTTTCAGCGGCTGATAAACGTATTGCAGCAGCAGCAGGGGTTCTTGCAGACATTTACGCTCAGAAAAATGATTTTATCCAAGCTTATGTGTTCAGAAAAAAACAAATTGATGTGATTAATGAATTAAATACAAGTCAAGCTAATCAAATAATTGATTGGGTGAATTCTAACCTTCAGTACGAAAAACAAAAGATTGAAATCAAACAAATTGAAGAACGACAGAATTTAATTCGATTTATTGGCGCAACCTTATTTATTGGTTTAATTACACTTACACTACTTCTCCTATCTAATTTAAGAAGTAGAAAAAAACTCTCTCAAACAAACAAACTACTTGAGGAAAAAAATACTGCCATTTCCATTTCAAATAAAAGTTTAAGCCAAACTAAAGAAGTTTTGGAACAAACTAGCATTTTAACTCGAGTTGGGGGCTGGGAAATTGATATGCTCAATCATTCTCTTGAATGGTCTTCTATGATAAGAAACATTCTAGAGGTTGATGAATATTTTAAACCAGATTTACACTCAATTAATGAATTTTACCATCCAGAGGATAGTCAAAAGTTAAATTTAGCTATAGAAAAAGCTATTAAATTTGGGCAACCTTGGGCCTATGAAGTTCGAATAATTACGGCTAAAATGAATACTATTTGGGTCAAATCTATCGGAAATGCAGAGATTGATAACGGAGTGTGTGTTCGCCTTTTTGGCTCAATTCAAGATATTAATGATATAAAAAACGATAAGCTTGAATTGGCAAAAGCAAAAAAAATTGCAGAGGAAGCAAGTAATGCAAAGTCTTATTTTCTAGCCAATATGAGTCACGAAATCCGTACACCCTTAAATGGAGTAATTGGATTTACAGACATTTTGATGAAAACAAACTTGTCTGATGAGCAGGAGAATTACATGCAGACTGTTTATCAATCCGCTCATAGTTTAATGGAAATTATTAACGAAATTCTTGATTTTTCAAAAATTGAAGCTGGCAAACTTGAACTTGAAATGGAAAGCACGGACCTTAGTGATCTTTTAAATCAAATAAATGAAATCACAAAGTATCAATCTGTACAGAAAAACATTCCAATTCGCTTTAATTTAGATAAATCAGTACCTAAAAAAATAGTTCTTGATCCTGTTCGAATTCGACAAATTCTTGTAAATCTTATTAGTAATGCACTAAAGTTTACGTCTAAAGGTGAAGTTACGGTAGCTATTAATTGCCTACAAATGACCAATCCAACAACAGGATTGTATCGTTTCGCCGTAAAAGATACAGGTGTGGGAATAGCTCAAGAAAATATTAAAAAGATTTTTGAAGCATTTAGTCAAGAAGACACTTCAACCACCCGAAAATTTGGAGGTACAGGTTTAGGCTTAACCATTGCTAATAAATTACTGGGCTTAATGGACTCCTTCATCAAGGTAGATAGTACTTTAGGTAATGGAAGTTTATTTTATTTCGATGTTCTTTTACAATCTGATACACGTCTTGACCTTAATTCGGATTCTCTTCCAGTTTCGGTAAAAAAGAATGAGGAAATTACGTTTTCACATTATTTAACCATTTTAGTTGCAGAAGACAACCCTATAAATATGCTTTTAGCACGAACTATTTTAAATAAAATCAATTCTGAATTCAAAATAGTGGAAGCAGAAAATGGAGTGCAAGCAGTAGATTTATTTCAGAAAACAAATCCCGATATCATTTTTATGGATATTCAGATGCCATTATTGAGTGGAATTGAAGCTACAAAATCTATACGATCTTTTAAAAACGGAAAACATGTTCCAATAATTGCGTTAACCGCAGGTATCGTAAAAGGAGAAAAAGAGCAGTGTCTCGCCAATGGAATGTCTGATTATATTGCAAAGCCAGTCATTTTAAATAAAATTAAACATATTCTGTTTGAGTGGACAGTTTCTGATTTTTCCAATAATAGGGAATCGAACGAAACTCAAAATCTGTTTAAAAACAATGAAATAGTATTTGATAGCGAAGCTTTTTTAAGAATTCTAGATTTCAATAAACAGATTTATAGTCAAATTTTAGAGCAATCTGTTAAACATTTTACTAAAGATTTAGAGGCTCTCAAAGAAATGCTAGAGTCTAAAAATTATTCCCATCTAAAAATACTATCACATCGGATTCAAGGAAGTGCTGACTCTTTATTTTTTAATCGTTTAGCTTTAGTAACAAAAAGAATTCAACAAGCCGATTCTTCGATTCATAAATTAACTGAACAGCTTACTCAAACCTTAATGAAAGAAATTAATGAGTTGTCTCAATTACTGAGGCAGGAGCTTGATAATCAGTCATTAGTTTAAATACAAATGAGCTAGACTATCTGCCCTACAATTTTAGGGTAAAGAAAATAATGTAAGACTCCTCTGCCGGCTTCTATCTCTTTCCAAGACTCTGTCTCAATCACAATTTTTAATAATGACGATGTTGGGATTCTTATACTTCCACCCTTTGCGTTTAGTAAATAGGTAACAACATACTCCACACTAGGATTATGTCCCAAAATCAAAACGGATTCATAGTTGTGCGGAATTTCTTTGATAAACTGAATATAATCTGACCCAGTAAAACTATACAATTTATCAGTGTAACTTAGTTTGAAAGTAAGATGAGTTTGAAATGGTTCAATGGTCATTCTTGCTCTTTTAGCAGTTGAACAAAAAAAATGACTCGGTTTTTCTTTGAAATGTTGAATTACTGAACACATTTTAAGAGCATCTTTTGTACCTCTAGTATTTAAACCACGTTCGAAATCAGTTTTATTGGGTTCTGACCAATCTGACTTTGCATGTCTCATTAAATACAATGTTTTCATCTATAAAATCCTTAATATAAAAAGGACTGTATTTCACAGTCCTTTTATAAATCTTTAATTGAGTTAAAAAACGAATTAAGCTTCTGATTCTTCTTTTGGCTTTGCTTCATTTACAACTAATAAGCGCTCCATAAATAAGGTATTGTTTAGATTTTCTATGGCTGCTTTACCAGCTTCATCTTCAGAAAATTCTACAAATCCGAATCCTCTTGATCGTTTTGTTTTTTTATCTCTAACAATAAAGGCACGGCTAACATCTCCAAAATGGGCAAATAAATTTTCCAAATCGCTTTTCTTAGCCTTCCAGGAAAGATTTCCAACATAAATATTCATAGGTTACCTACTGACTTCTTTTCTATATATGATACGTTGCTATCCAAGCTGCAAAATACTAAATTCTATTCTGCTTTTTTCCACGTTTTAACAAAACACGACACTTTACCACAATAAATCCTTGAAAAAGAATCGCTTTTAAAACTTTTCTTTTGATATTTAACAGGCTTTACATTACCATACCAATTGTATTAAGTTTTTAATGTCACGATAATTTTAAATTCACAAAATTTTAAATTATTAGCTTTAGAAAACACAAGAATTTTATTTAATGCATTTATCTACTTATGAATTTAAAGCAATGGAAAAAGCTCTAATTATTTTCTCACCATCAACAAATGAAAAAAACGAACAAGATTCTTCTGTTGATGGGAAACACGTTACTAGTTTAAATCGTTATTCTGAAATTTACACAGAGCTCATTCAGCACTCTTCTAAAGAAGCAGCAAGAGTTAAGGCTCATAGATATGTTTTTTTTAAAGACGACCTACCTGAGAATGATTCTAATTGGCCAGATTCCGATTTCATTTATGAAATTCAAACTGGACGCACCTTTGGCGAAAGTCTATCTCTTGCTTTTGAATCTTTATTCAGAATTGGATATAAAGAAGTAGTATTCCTATCCATTAATTACCCAGAATTAACCTTTGAGCTTATAGATAAAGCTATATTTGAACTAAAGGAAACGGACGCTGTAATTGGGCCTTCTCGCAGCGGGGGTTACTATTTATTAGCTCTAAAACAATATAACTCAGATTTATTTATGCACAAGTTATGGGATACTGATACAGTCTTTGATGCTACTATTCAAGATTTCATGCAAAACAATCAGATTTGGTTTGAGTTACCGATTCTCAATTGTATTGAATCTGATGAGGACATTCATCTTGCTAATATCAAAAAATTTTATCGAAAAATAATCGAGCAAACTACCTTAAGCCACTAGGTTGAACATGATTACAAAAAAAGCCGTTTGCTGCATAACATCAAACGGCTTTTTTTATTAAAATAATTAGTTATCTATTGCGAAGAACTAACGTGCGGAAGTCTTTAATATCAGCCGCTTCTTTTAATTGTTCTACCCAAACAGCTGAAAGAGCTGTATTTCTTTTTTGCTCTAATTCAGTTCTAATTTGTTGTAAAACCTGAGCATTCATACCAGCTTCGTCGGCGACTTTCCGATCTTTTAATTTAATAACAAAAGCTGCAAAATCACCTGTGACAACGGTTGAGACTTGAGCAGAATCTAAGGTAATTGCTTTACCTAAAACTAAAGGCTCTCGACCTAAACCTGGAATAATATCAGAATTAAAACGAACATTTTCAGCTGTTTTAACTTCTTTGTTTAGTTCAGATGCAACAGCATTGAAGTCTGTTCTACTTTTTAATGCTGTGTTTATTTTAGCTAACAATTGCTTTTTACGCATTTCAGTTTTGTAAAGACGTTCAACTTGTGGACGAACTTCTGCAAAAGGTCTTGCTCCAGCTTCTTGAATTTCAATTAACTCTAATACAACGAATGCTTTTGGTAATTCAATTGGGTTTTGTGAAACTTCATTAATTTTTGCCCCTTTTAACCAATTTAAGGTTTGTCTAGTTTGTCCTAATCCTGCAATAAAGGGTGTATCTTCCGTTGCAATACCACTTTTTATAGTATAACCACGAGTCTCTGCTTCTTTTTGAAAAGAGTTGTTTTCAGTTGCAAAATATGCGAAATCATCTGCTTCTTTTGCTCTTTCATCAACCGTACCAAGTGGATCTGCTACAACTTTTGTTGAATAATCAATAAACGATAGTTCTTTTTTAGTCTCACTAATTTTTTTCAAAAGGTGTAGACTTGCATCAGCTTCTTTAATTATTTCTGTTGTCTGGTTTACATCAACAGATAAAACTGGTTTATAAGATTCTTTAACTTCACTTTTAGCAACTGTCGTTACAGTGTATGGGGTAGTAGAACTGTATTGTAAAAATATTAGCGAATCGTTTGTATCGCCAGTAAGTTCTTCTCTAATGCTTTGAAGTTCAGTCAGCGTTTTAAGGGTATCCTCAGTAGTAGGCGTTAAGTCAAACTCAACATAATTAAACTTCCACGTTTTTTTTCTTTGATAACGCTTTGCCTCTTTAGTGTAGAAAGTTTTCAATTCAGTATCTGTTGGATTTAAAACAGAATCAGGAATTTCATTGTAGGCTACACGAATATAATCGAACGAAAGTGTAGAATTTTTATCCATATACTCTTGCGCAACTTCAGCATCTGAAACTTTAACCGAAGCTTGTAAATATTGCGATAATTTTTCTCTTCTACGGTTATCACGTAATTGTTGCTCAATTGTAATCCAAATGTTTGTGTTTTCTGGAGCTGAAATTGCAGCATCTAAAGCGGCTCTATCAATAGTTCCGTCTTCTTTTTTAAACTGCTGAGCAATAAATGGATCTGGATTAGGACCAGTAATCATGTTAACTAACTCATCATCAGTAACGGTAATGCCTAGTTCATCCATTTTCTGTTTTATAATTACATCAAGAACAAGTTCTTCCCAAGCCATATCTTCGTAATATGCACGCATTTCTGAGGTGGCAGCATCACCTGTCTCATAACGATATCGCTCAGAATAATTTTGCACTTTTTGATTATATGCTTCAAATGAAATGGCTTTTCCATTAACCTCACCCAACGAACGTGGTCCAGCCATCATGGCATCAAAAACGTTTGTATCAGCTAAGGCCCATAAAAGACCGAAAGATAAAATGAGCAGCCACAAAATATATTTTGTACTAGCTCTGAATTTTTCCATTACTCCCATTGGGTACCTATGGTCAAATTAAAGATTAATATTTTTAATTTAGTTATTAGCCTGCAAATATAGCATTTAACTATCTTTTAAACAATCGGAACCAACTATATCATTACAAAACAATTACTTTTATTTTTTAAAACAGGCTAAATCCTATATGTTTTAAATATCTTTTAGGATCTCGATCTAGATTCCGTATAAGAGTGTTCAATCCTATCGTTAAACTATCCAAATTTGTATATAAAGAAGAATCGTTTGCTAACTTTCCAAGAGTTCCTTCTCCTGAGTTGATTTTCTTTAACAGAATTGTTAATTCCCTTGATGTTTCGTCTAAACTATTTGTTGCCATTTCAAGACCTTCTAATTGTTTATTCAAATTTGACACTAGATCTTTTAATTGAGGTCTTGTCTCAGTTGTTAACGAGTCTGCTTGTAATAAGACTTGATTTAATGTTGCCAAAGAATTAGTTACAGAATTCTTGTTCGTTTGAACCAAATTTCTTGATTCACGAGTCAATAATTCTAATTCCTTTAAACTTTTTTCGACGTTTTTTTGAACATCATCGCTTAAAGTCGTATTTACTCTTTTTAAAGCTATATTTAAATTTTCGCCAACTTCAGCAACCTTATCGCCTAAGCTTAATCCCTTCGCTTGTAACTCGTTTAGAGTCCCTTCATCAAATACACCTTTTAAAGCCCCCCCATTTACAACCTCTGAGGGTGAATTACCTTTTTCAATTAGAATGGCTTTAGAACCAAGAAAATCAATAGAACGAATAAACGCTTTTGAATCTCTTGGAATCACTATATCTGCATCAATAGTCATTGTAATTCGAACGCTATCATTCTGTAATAACTCTACATAACTTATGCTACCAATGTCCACACCGTTAAAATATATTTTCTTACCAATGCCAAGGCCATCAACTTTAGAAAAAGTTGAAACGATTTGTCTTCCATTGTTAAAGATTGGCACATCACGCATTACTCGAAATCCTACAACTCCTATGAGGGTTGCGAATACTACCGTCATTCCAATTTTTATTTCATTTGTAAATTTCAATCTCGTTCTCCGTTTTTTAAATACTATATTCTGCAGCTTTGATAAATGAAAGTAATCGCTCATTCTTACTTACCTTCATTTCATCAATCGTTCCCTGCCATGCTAATTTTTGCTCGTCTAAAAAAATTGCTTTATCCGCAATTTTAAGTACACTATGCATATCGTGAGTAATTACGACAGACGTAACATTTAGTTTTTCTGCTGTATCTATAATCAAATCGTTTATTTCATCAGAAGTCTCTGGGTCAAGTCCAGATGTTGGTTCATCATACAAAAGATAACGGGGTTCAAGAACCATTGCACGTGCTAAACCAACACGTTTTCTCATTCCTCCTGATAAATCTGAGGTGTTTTTATTTCCAGCGTTCGAAAGATTAACAAGATCCAGACACTCTAACACTCTTTTTTTGATTTCAGATTCTGATTTATCTGAGAAATAACGTAAAGGGAAAGCAACATTTTCAAAAGTATTGATTGAATCAAACAATGCTCCACCTTGAAATAGTACTCCAAATAGTTGTCTTACTTTTCTGAGTTTTACATAATTCAGATTGTAAATATTTTCACCATTAATTAATACTTCACCTTTATCAGGTTCAAGTAATGCGTTCAAATGTTTCAAGAGAACAGATTTGCCACAACCGGAACGCCCAATAATTGCAAGTACTGTATTGTTTTCAATGGTGAAGCTTACATCTTGCCAAATCAAACTCTGTCCAAAACTTTTTGAAAGGTTTTTTACTTCAATCATAATAAGATAGTAGCCAATATTAAATCAGAAAGAAGTAAATATACACAACTTAATACCGCAGCTTGGGTAGTCACTTTTCCAACCCCTTCGGCTCCTCCTGTTGCAAAATACCCTTTAAAACAGGAAATGGAGGTGATTACAAAGCCAAATACAGTTGCCTTTATTAAACCAAATACTAGGTCACTTTCATAAAAATCCATTCGTGCACCTACCATATAATCAGACATGGTAACGCCACCTGTTAAATGACCAGAAATTAACCCGCCTAAAACTCCTGTAGCAGCAACAATTAAATATAAAATAGGGAATGAAATTATTCCAGCAAGAACACGCGGAATCACTAAGAATGAAACGGAGTTAAATCCCATAGATTCCAGTGCATCAATTTGTTCACTAACTCTCATTGAACCTAATTCGGTTGCTATTCTCGCTCCAATTCTTCCTGCTAAAACCAACCCCCCAATTCCCATTCCTAGTTCAATAATGACAGATCTACTTACAATAGCGCCAATTGTTGAAGTAGGAATTAAACCTGATGATAATTGATACGCTGTTTGAATAGACAATACCGCTCCAGTAAACGCACCAACAAGCAGTATTATTGGGATTGAATCGTAGCCCGTTTTTATTAATTCTTGTATAAAATTTTTCTTATAGGTTTTTATTTCTATAAATGATCGCAATGCCTGATACAATAACAAGCAATACCTACCAAATAAAACAAATAATGTCATTAGCTCGGTTGACTTTCAAATTTTGAACTGTAAATAACAAGATAAATCATGTATTTTAAACGTATGTATAAGATAAACATTTTAACTCTTTTATTTGTTAATCTACTATTAGTAAATCTTGTTAACGCTCAATCAGGTGGAACAAAAGTGTTTTCTTTTCTAGAACTTCCCGTTTCGCCAAGATCTGCTACAAATGGTTTACATGCTGTTTCATTAGCAAATCCTGATTTATTTTCTTTAATTGGAAATCCGGCTTATGCAAACAAGTCTTTTCATAACCAAGTTCAATTCTCTTACATGAGCCATTTCGCAGATGCTAATTATTCTGCATTAGCTTATTCTTATGCTTATGATTCAACGCTTCAACTTTCAAGTTCATTGCGCTATTTAACGTATGGCGATTTTAGCAAATATGATGAATTTGGCAATGAAACAGGTAGTTTCTCTTCTTATGATATGGGTTTATCTTTTTCAGCTTCAAAAGTTATTCTTACCAATTTGAATATAGCGGCCAGTTTTACATTAATTCGTTCCGCAATTGAAAACTATACTTCTAATGGACTTTCAATTACAGCAGGAGCCTATTATTTAATCCCATCACAGTTAATTACAATAGGGTTAGCCTTAAGAGATTTAGGATTTCAATTCAATAATTTTAATTTGTACAAAGAGAACATTCCTTTCGATATTAGTTTAGGAATTACAAAAAGATTAAAATATGTACCATTTCGATTTACTATTACCTCGCACTCTTTGCAAGATTGGCCACTAAAAACAATTTACGATAGCAAAAAAACAAGCTTTTGGACTGATTTAAGTAGGCATTTCGCTTTTGGTGGGGAGTTTTTATTCTCTGAAAATTTTACAATACGATTTGGAATGAATAAATATAGAAGTGATGCCATTAAAACAGAGAATAGAATTGATTTATCAGGAACAGCATTTGGTGCTGGTTTTAAAATTTCACGTTTCAACATTGATATTTCTCGAACCTCATTTAGCAGCATAGGCGCTCAATATCAACTTAGCATTTTAACACATTTTTAGTATATGATTCGATATTTAACTGCGGGTGAGTCACATGGCCCTCAACTAACTGGTATTATTGACGGCGTTCCCGCCGGTTTATCTATTTCAGAAGAGTATATAAATACTCAATTAGCTCGTCGGCAAGAGGGTTACGGTAGAGGTGGAAGAATGGCTTTTGAAAAAGATAAAACAGTCATTACTTCTGGAGTACGACACGGTTTAACAATGGGCGGACCAATTGCTTTACAAATCGAAAATCGTGCTTTTGTAACTGATAAAGCGAATTGGCCTGTTGTAATGTCGAAAGAACCTGTTGAGCAAATTATTGAACGAATAACATTAGCCAGACCTGGGCATGCCGATTTAGCAGGAGTTCAAAAGTTTGGTTTTAACGATATTCGACCCGTAATTGAACGCTCAAGTGCAAGAGAAACAACAATTCGAGTAGCTTGTGGTGCCGTAGCAAGAAAATTTTTAAAAGAATTTGGCATTGAAATTGGCGGTCATGTAACTCGTATTGGTTCAATTGGCTACACTAACTATGCAGATATTCGTACTCATTCAGATTCTTATGTTAAAATGGGAGCCGAAGAACTTGGCAAATACGCAGATCAATCAGAAGTACGCTGTTTAAACAAAAATCTTTCAGATTTAATGGTTGATGAAATTAAAGCCTGCAGGAAAGCTGGTGCTAGTTTAGGTGGACATTGGGAAATTGTAGTAACTGGACTCCCTGCCGGACTTGGATCTTACACTCATTGGGATAAACGCCTCGATGGTTTAATTGGGTATGCCGTTCTTGGTACCCAAGCAATGAAAGGGGTTGAATTTGGTCAAGGATTTGAATCAGGTACTTTGCCTGGCAACCTTGTTCACGATGAAATTATCTATAATAATTCCTTTTCAAGAGCAACCAACAGAGCAGGTGGTCTTGAAGGTGGAATGACAACAGGAATGCCTTTAATTATTAGAGGCGTTATGAAACCAATTCCAACCATGCTAAGCCCATTAAACACCATTGACTTAGATACAAAAGAGTCTCAACCAACTCGTTACGAACGCTCTGATGTTTGTGCACTTCCAAGAGCTGTTGTTGTTCTTGAAAACAGTATTGCATCCGTTCTTGCCAATGTATTTATGGAAAAATATGGTTCTGATTCAATCAATGAAATAAAAAGACACTATCAATCTAAATGAAACTCTTATTCTTAAGTTTTTTATTATTTGATTTTATTCAAACAAGTGCTCAAAAAACAGATGCTTCTATAAATCTTGATATTGTTGAGTTTATCAACCCAGAAAAAATGATTGAAGACATTCGGGATTTTGCCTCACCTGCTTTTGAAGGAAGAGAAGTTGGAACAATAGGTAACAAAAAAGCTACAAATTGGATTAGTTATAAATTTGAACAAATTGGGCTTTATGCCTTTCCAGGTCAAAGTTCTTATGAGCAAGAATTTACTGTTCACAATTATATTACAGGAAGAAATAATTTCATTTCAACTGGTGATAGTTTACTAAAAGGTAAAACGGTTAGCCCAGCAATATGGGGTCGTATAGGAAAAATAAGAGGTGGCTTAGTTAGCAGTTTAGATAGTTCGTTTGCTGGAAAAATTGTACTTCATAAATTAGAAGCTGGGCTTAATTTTAATGCAGAAACATTTAATAGAGTATATCATCATTCTGTAAACCTACAAAAACTAGGAGCTATTGGAATTATCTATTATTGGCCATCAGATTTTACTGATGGTGTAAACCTATATCGCTTTGAGGAATTTGTAGAAATTCCTTTATTAGCTCAAAAGAATATTGCTAATACTGCAAAACCATTTATTATCGAAAATCAATTACCGATTCCGATACATTTTACGAATAGATCAAATGGCGAATATTTAAATCAATATGTTTCTCGCACCGTTTCGCTAAATACCGATTTTGGCGTTGATCAAGAAGAAATGGTATATAATGAAATAGGCTATTTGCCAGGAAAAAATGAAAGACTTGATCGAGCTGTTGTTATTGTCGCAGATTTAGATCAAGAAGGATCAAATTCTGTTAATGGGACACCTTACCTTGGAGCGAATAATAACGCTAGTGGTATTGTTAGCATGTTAGAAATAGCTAGAGTTTTAAAGAGTTTAAAAAAAAAGCCTGATTACTCTATTATTTTTATAGCCCTAAATGGATCAAGAAGAAATAAAAGTGGACTACTTGCGCTTCAACGATCACCGATTTTGAAAGAATTAAAAAATTGTTCATGGGTTGAAATTCAGTCAATAGCATACTCTATGAATGAAGATGATATAAGCCATGCTAGGGTATTTGTTGAGTCTAGAAATAATGATTTTAAACGTTTAGTTGATCTTGCTAGCAGAAGACCCAAAATAGACGTATCCTTATTTTCAGATTTTGTTCAGCTTGATGGATTTTATTCTAATTATATTCGCATAACTGCTGATGAATCGCCTTATTCTAATCGAGTGGTTGATGCTCAAAACAAATTAGATTTTGTAAGTCTTTACCGTTTAACTCAATTAAGTGCCGATATAATTTGGAGAATTGTTAATGATAATGACTAGAATTGAACGTTTACAAAATTTTTTGGAACACAATCCAAATGATGAATTTTCTAGTTATGCATTAGCTTTAGAATACAAAAAGATTAAAAAGATAAATGAAGCTGTAGATATGCTTAAGCAGTGTATTAACTTAAATAGTGCAAATTTAGCGGCTTACTTTCAATTATGTGAGATATATTCAACTCAAAATGAAATAGAATTATTGAATATTTATTTAGAAAAAGCAAAAATAATTGCAAAAGATCAAAATGACCTTAAAACGTTTAACGAATTAATTTCCTTAGAACATGAAGCTATTTAAATCGCTTTTGTTAAGCTTTATTTTTTTATTATTTACCAATACTCTTCTAAGTGCTCAAAATAAGCATGCTGTAAAAGCAAAAGAAACTCTCTACAGTATTTCAAAAAAATATTCTATTACTGTTGGTCAATTGAAAAAGTGGAATCGACTACAAAGTAGTTCTATTGCTGTTGGCCAAGTATTACTTGTAACTGATCCTTTTTTAAAAGCTAAACTTGATAACGCTCAAAAAAAATCTTTAAAAGCCGAAATTCATATTGTTAAAAAATCTGAATCCCTGTTTAGTATTTCGAAACAATATGACGTTACTGTGAATGAGTTGAAATCGTTAAACAAGATTAAAAAAAATGCTTTAAAAATTGGTCAAGAATTAATCATTCGTTATATACCTAATAACGATAATTTAATTGCCCAATCTGAAAGTAGAAAATCTTTGAAGATTGAATCATTTGAAACAATTGATGTTACAGAAGATATTTCGATAGCTGAATTTGCTTTACAAAATGATATAAAAGCAGATGAAGTTCGTGTTTTAAACCCCTTCTTAAAAGACTCTCAACTACTTAAAAAAGGAAATAAAATTATAATTCTTAAATCAATAGGTACAATAAATGAAAACCCATATAAAACGGTATCCTTATTTGTTGATAATGAAGTAAATTCAACTAAATCTGAAAATCAAGAATTAATACCTACCTTTATTTATAACACAAAAGAAGAGAGAAATGTTACAACTAACGGGGAGTTAATTAATCTAAATTCATTTACTATAGCTCACCCAACATTACCATTTGGTACTCTTGTCTTATTGAAAAATCAGATGAATAATTTAGTAGTACTTGCAAGAGTAAACGATAGAACAACAGAAAATGCTATTAAAATTACAGATTCCATTAAAAAAGCCATTGATTTTCAACCAATGGCTCAAATGAAAATAAGTATTAAATCTCTCTAGAAAACATTTAATTTCGACGTTGTTTCGTTGTATCAATATCAAATATACCATTCATAAATTGACTTTTTCCATAAGCTTCCCACCATTGTGGAGGTTGACCATATAGATTATTAAACGTTGTTTCGTTATAACGATCCATCATTAATCTTTTAATCTCATCTTGATCTGTTCTGCCCGCAATAACAAAATCAGATTCTGAGTAAAACTCGTAAGGATAATGAAACATCGTTACCAAATCATAAAATGGAATAATATTTCCTTCTCCACTATACATAACACCAGTCTCAACTAAAAAACTATATGTTAGTGGTGATGTTAAGTCTACAAAAAAACCAAATCCTCTATCAAAAAGATTATAATAATCTTTAAATAAAGCATAATCTTGATTCTCTTCCATTAGGGGTATTTGAGAAAAGTGAGCAGAACCTAATAAAAGACTCATTGGTTCAATTTTAAACCCAGTTTCATCAACAGAGAATATTACTTCTAACTGATACAATGTTAATAATTTAAGAACGTCTTCTTTGGACTTTACAACATTTCTTGCAACTATTCTCTCAAGCATTATTTGAGGCCCAAGTGGTTCCAAAACATAAACAGCTTTTTGGTTTCGCGTATCAGTTGCATCAATTGCTTTCTGAAAACCTAGATATAACTCATTTAAAAGCACATTATATGAAGTGATTTTTGTGCCTTTAAAATAAATATTTGGTCGCTGAGGATCACCTTTTAATAAATGAACATCTACTCTATTTGTCTTAATTCCACTTATTACAGAGTCTTTAAGAGCTTCCCAAAATTTTGATGCAACTAGTTCAAACTGAATGGAACTACGTTGAGTCTTCATTGAGTCCACATTCACCTCAGATAGCCCATATAAAGAGGTTTCATTAAAAGGATCCATTCGTGAAATTAATCCTTGAATTCTCAAGGTTTTCTTCCACATTACACCTTCTTGCTCCTGACGTACTACTTGAGCATAGCTACTATTAATTTGTGTAACTAATAGTAGCAAGAATAGGAAAAAAAATGATAATTCATTTTTTTTATCTAACATTATGAACAAAGTTTGACTTGAATGTATTTACATCTACAGGAATTGATTTTCCTTGATAGTTAATTCTTACAATTTTATCGATTCTGATATTAACAGATTGTGCAATCATGTTTTTACCCATCGCATCATAAATTGAAAATATGTAGATGTCTTCATTGTTGGCTTTACCTTTACCACTTTTATCAATATAGGTTCTTAAGTCTGCTGCTGAAAGTACCGTGTACTCAGGAGCTAACCCACGTCTGGCAACTTCAACCGCTACTTCATCAATTCTATATTTTGCATCTTTTGGAAAATCCTTAACAAAAGAATCATCAGGTCTAATTACTAATTCTAAAAACTCTTGGTAACTAATAACATCAGTTGCTCCCAAAAACTTTCTTTCGTTTTCTCTGCGTAACCCTGCAACAGGCGATGGAGTTGGTTTAATTCTAAATCCTTTTTTGTCAATTACTCTAACTTGACCATCGGCTGTACGTGCACTTACTGTAATTACGGTTGTATCACCTTTAGGTGACCATGTGATTGTATTACCATTAACGACTTGTCCAGATGATCTATCGGAAAGAACTAAAGCTGTTGGATCATATCCGATTGCATTGAATCTAAGAGAGTTTTCACATTCTGCAATTAAGGAAGGAACTGCATTTGATTGTACTTCCACGTATGGTTTAAAAACAGTAAAGGTCTCTTCAACATCTTTTTCAAAGCCTTTACCACCTACTGTTTTAGCCGTAATATTTGCTTTGAATTTGAACGTTTTTGTCATTTCACTTCCCATTTTTGAACGTAACTTGTCAGTATCTAAAAAGAACTTTGAAGCTAATGTGTCAAAATAAATCCCGTTTACCGACGATTTTTCATCAATATTAACTATAGGCTTAAACATCATTTTAGCATTATGATCCTCTTCTTTCTTAGCACCTTTATCGAGCATGTCAAGGGCAGCTTCTTGCTCGTCAGTTGGTTTGAGTTCATAATAAATGCTTGCTTCAAAACGATCTCCTAAAGCAACTGTACGATTTTTCGCTATTGCATACGCTTCTAAGTTTTCAGAATTTAGAACTAGAGCATCAGGATTTAAATCAAATGTTGACATTGCATAACCAAGAATGGGCAAATACAAAGCTGTCATAATATTGAGTCGCATCCCAACTGCGCCACCGCCACCACCTGCCATATATTTCTTTCTATTTAAATGTGAATATTTCTATACTTTAACGTCAACTTTAATTTGGTGAATTAAAGTTTCTGAAACGATTAGCTAGCTTTTTCATTTCATCTTCAAATACTTGTAGCTCATTATTGGCGCTCTCCAACTTATTTGATATTGCAGCTGCATTTTTAGAAATATTTGAAGAGTTAATTTTTTCAAACTCTCCTAATGAGTCTCCAAAAGATCTAATTTTCGTTGATAACTCATTCAAATTTCCAGCAACTTCAACAATTCTTGAATTCATTTGGTTTGTATCTGACAACAAATTCCTTGTGTGCTGAATATCTGAAACGAGCAAATTTGTCAATTCAGAAACTTTGTTATCTAATTGCGCACTTACTTTTTCTTCAATAATTCGTTTTAATGAATCAGGTAGTTGCATATTCACAATTACACCACCATGTGATGATACAGCGTCTTCTGTGCCTGAATCGTCTTGCTCATCTGGATAGACCTCAATATAGGCATCACCTTTCATAAAACCCATAATTATAAATACAATTGCTTCTCCCAAGAAACCCACTGGCATAAATATATCATACATCGCTTGACCCGTTTCAGGAGATATCATTCCCCAAAACGGCTTTTTCCATATTTTTAACAATACTCCAAAAACAGCCATAGCGCCGAAAATTCCTACAAAAAAGGAGTCGAGTTTAAAAGTTCTATAGGTAAAATAGATTGGTAAATTCTTTGGTCGATATTTGCTTTCTATGCTTGAACTCATAGATAGGCTCCCATTGTTTAAGTTCGATTGTTACTATTTTAAAATGAATGCATAAGTAAAGAATTACTTATGAAAGTGTCAATATCTGAACAAGAATATATCGGTGTATTAACGGAATCTTTTTACTACACTTTTTGCACATCTAAAGCCAATGAAGGGTGTGCCAGAACTTGCCTCCTGAAAGTTTCTTACTCCGACTCCAATGTAAAACGATGTTGATTGCCATGATCCACCACGGTGAATACGTCTAGGCTCTTTTATATTATTGTATGACGGGGAGACAAAATTAGCTGTTCCTACATTTTGTAGTACAACATAACTTGGATTCCAAGAATCAATTACCCACTCACTAACATTTCCAGACATATTGTGTAGTCCAAAATCGTTTGGCTGGTACGAGTCAACTGGTGCCATTATGGGGTATCCATCTGCATCGTAAACTCCTCTATCTTGCTTAAAGTTTGCTCTATATTTACCAGTCTTAGTCTGAACATCTAAACCATCCCATGGGAAAACTCTTCCACTTACACCACTTCTCGCTGCAAATTCCCATTCAGATTCGGTCATGAGACGCTTGCCTGCCCAAGCAGCATATAATTTCGACTGAAACCAACTTACACAAACTATAGGTCTGTCACTATAAAAAGGGTCGTAAAAATAAATCCCCCAAGGTATCACTTCATCAAGACCCATTTTTGACCAAGATGTGCTATCTGGTAGTAAATCGTCTATAGATAGTATTCTTGGACTATTTCTGTAGTCTGCAATATTCTCAAGACCAGCTTTTACTAATAATTCTTGAATACTCAACCTAGTTCCATAATTTGTTACAGGAATTGCAGGATTTGTTTGAGGTGGTGGTTGTAAAGCACCCATCGAAATTAAGAAAGCTCTATACTGTTCGTTAGTAACTTCATATTTATCAACCATAAAAGGGTTAATAGTTATGCGCTTTCTTCCTTGAACCTGAATATTTAGCTCATCTACAGAGGTAAGACCTATTATATAACTTCCACCAGGTAATTCTATCATCTCTGATTCAATATCCGTGTCACTTAATCGTACACGTCTCTGAATTGTTTTAGACGCTAATTCATTAAATCTAACACCTGGTGTGTCGTAGAGTAAAATCTTGTCGCTCATTATTCTTTGTAACTCACGAAGGTCTTCATCGTTAGTAACTAAATTAGCAATATTTTGAATCCGTTCTATTTTCGCAACTTTTTTACGATCAACTTTAACAATTTGCCTTTCAGCCTCCATAGAACTTACCACATCTCCATTCATTGGCAATTGGAAGCCCATTGTTAACATTGTCATAGCATCATTTTGAGAAGCTCCAATACCTGATTGTAATGCGCCACTTGTGTTATCAAAATAGTCGCTCAAAAAATATAAAAAGTTATAATCAACAAAAAATCTTGCCGTACCAGAAACTACTCTATTAAACCTAACCCCAGCTTTTGCACCAAGAATAAAACTGCTTACAGCTGTAGCTTCGTCAATATTTCTTGTTTGTGGAAGATCGACTAATCGATATGGTCTATTTAAGCCTGTCTCTGATGATGTCAAAACTTGCATTGAACCATTTAAAAAACCATCCGTTCTTGGATCATTATAATATCCTGTTATCAATATGTAGGGCTCAATTGATGAAGATTGCGAAACTAAATACTCAAACCCTAAACCTCCATATGGCCCAATCCCAATGTTTTTAATATTTATAGGTATTATTCCTTGAATATTTTTTACATCAATTACACCAATTTGAGTTAATGTAGGAGATTGATGTTGTACATAATCTAAACCAAAGTGTAATCGTATTTTGTATTCTGTCGATTTTAAACTTGACAAAGGTTTCGATATCCCAAAACCTAAATGGAAACCATCTATTGGTGATGGTAAGCCCATAATGTCTGCACCATCGCCATTTACATTCGTATCGAAATCACCATGGAATGAGTTTACACCAAATTTGAAAACCATGTCGGCATTATCCCAAAAGCTACCCTGTGCCAATAAGTGCATTGGCATAAAAACGAGTAAGGAATTAAGAAGTAGTAAATAAATTGAATTTTTCATCCAATTAAGGTTCTGTCTAGGGTTTTTGTAAATGATGACAAATTTTGTGCCAACAATTGTGGATAACTTGTTAATAGCGTTTTATTATACAGTTAAATTTTATTCAAAAGCAATAGTTTTTACATAGTTTAGATTATGAAAGAACGAATAATTTACACTATATGAGAGTAAAAATACCTATTTATTTGAATATTTTAGGTCAATTCAATTTGAATTAAGACTATTTAATGCTTCTTTGGGATCAATTCGCAAATCATGATTCATATCAAATCGAAATATTGTTTGATATTTGGTATCAGGAAGCATATTCGGATTCATTAATTGAATAGTTAATGCTACATTTCGTTCAAACCAGATATCTTCTCCTTTGTGATAACGGGGAAAAGAAAGAATGATTCTCCTTTCATACCATGGAATGAACTCCGTTATATAACTATTCAATGGTAATAATGTTTGTCTTATCGGCTTAACTGTGAATTCATCAATTAATAATTGAACAGCAAATAATGAGGTATCTAATTCTGTTACAGCAATGAACTCAGACTTTATATCCATAACGATATCAACAACAGCATCAAAGTATTCCATCTGTTTCTCTTTATAACTAGATAATTCTTGATTTGATACGAATCGTGTCTGCTTTTTTTCCTCGTATTCAGCTTGTAGCAGGGGTAATGCACGAACATAAGCTGTGGTAAACTCTACTTTTTTACCAATTAATACCGATAAAATTGTTTTTTTAGTTGTTTTTTTGAACGTCGTTAAAAAATAATCTTCTATCGCTAAATAATGCTCTGCTTTAATTAAGGCAGAATCGGTAAAAGTTAAAATTATACTTGATGGTAAAGGAACATATTTCCTTTTTCTGTTTAAATAGTTCGATGTTAACATAGAAGAGGCTCTTGCTATGCTATCTCTTCTTAATGAATCTTTTCTGGCTATATACAAAGAATCTTGTTGCGCTATCGAAAGCGAAGGAGTTCCCAAGCTATCTACCATTTTTCCATAATCAAGAGTACTATAGTCAAACTGTAAGGTATCTGTGGCTGTTGAGTCATTTTGTTGCCCATAAGAAACAAAAAAAGTATTTAATAAAATTATAAGGGTGATTGCTAACTTTAAAGCTAGTAATCGCTTTTTTTTGTTTTTCATGGTATAATTATACACATGTTCATTGTTAGAAACGATAAAAACACCTCTCTGTTTCCTTTTTTACTCATTCCAGATTTACTTTTACCATTCAAATTTAACTAGGAAATAATGGATGTTGTTGTTAGTTAACTTTCAAGGTAATTTGGAAAATAGCACCTTTACCTTGTTCAGATTTAACTAATTCTATTTTGCCTTTATGATATTCTTCAATAATTCTTTTTGTAAGACTTAAACCAAGTCCCCAGCCTCTTTTTTTTGTGCTAAAACCCGGTTTAAATATCAGATTTGTATTCTTTTTTTCAATCCCTTTACCCGTATCCTCAATAATAATAATTACTTCTTTTTCTAATTGGTAACTTATTACTTTTACATACGAGCCATCTTGATTCGGTACTATAGCATCAATTGCGTTTTTTACAACATTCTCTATTGCCCATTCAAACAATTCCGCATTAATGGGAAGTTTGGCATTCGATTTAAGTTCTCTAAACAACACCACTCCTTTATTTAATCTAGGAATTCTTGGCTCTAAATAATCAAGAACTTGATTAATTAATGGCTCTATTCTTTGTTCTTTTAATTCTGGTGCGGAACCAATTTTATTAAAGCGATCCGCAACTTTTTGCATTCTATCTGCATCATTGGCTAATTCAAATATAATTTCATGTTTTTGAGATTTTGTCAATTCATCTGACTCTAATAAAGTTATCCATCCGTACAAACTAGATAAAGGTGTTCCTAATTGATGTGCAGCTTCTTTTGCCATTCCGACCCATAAACTTGATTGTTCATTTTGCCTCACTATACTCCAACTGTAATAAGCTATTGTGATAAATAGGGTTAAAAAAAATAACTGTATATATGGAAAATATTTCAATAACTGAATAGTTCTGCTTTCACCATAATGAACATATTGATACGCAAAACTTTCGTCATTACCCACTTTAATCTTTATGGGTAGATTCATGCTTCTAAACTCAGATAATAATTCTGCGGAATCCGAAACTACATCAATATTTCTTGTATATAATATTTCTCCTGTTGAATCAGATACAAATGACGGTACTTCAAACCGATTTTTGATTATGATTTCAGTAGCTACAAAATCTAATGCCGAATTCGCCAATTCTGCATCAACTCTTTGTAATAAGCGACTCCAACGGGATTTATCGTTTTTATTAACCGTTTCACTACCTAGTATCTCTTTATTTAGTAGATTTAAATCTTTACGCGTTTGCTCATTTTGTGGAGTTCCATTGTGCTCAATTGCTTTAGCCCATAACTGAATACTTGATCGTTCTTTTTCTCTGAGTGTATTCAATAAATAATAATTGTACGTAATAGTTGTAAGAGAAATTACACTTAAAAAAATTATTAATGTTAGTTTTAAGAATGAAGATTTGTATTTCACGTTACATTTTTTTTAATTGTGAAACGATACAATCTAATAATATAATTTATTTATTTATTAATACGAGTTCAGATTAGGCTAGGAATTTCCCCGTATTTAAAATTGTATCAAAAAAAAGGATTGATTTAATAAATCAATCCTTTTTAATTCTCTTTACGCTGTAGCTTTTCGTTTTATATAAATCGGTGGCGCTTGCTCATTTATCGTTGCTTCTGTTATCACACAACGTTCAATATTCGTAAGTGTAGGAAGAGTAAACATGATATCAAGCATTGATTTTTCCATGATTGATCTTAAACCACGAGCACCGGTTTTTCTTTCCATTGCTTTTTTTACGATTGCTTTCATAGCTGATTCTTCAAATTCTAATTCAACATCTTCCATTTCAAACAATTTTTGATATTGTTTTGTTATGGCATTTTTAGGCGCTGTCAAAATTTGAATCATTGAAGCTTCGTCTAATTCATGCAAACCTGAAATTACAGGTAAACGACCAATTAGCTCAGGAATTAAACCAAATTTCTGTAAATCTTCAGGTTCAACATACGTGAATATTTCAGGATCATTCTTATCAAACTTTTTTTGCTCAATGGATTGAAATCCCATTGATGAAGTAGAAAGACGACGTGAAATGATTTCAGATAATCCATCAAATGCACCTCCGACAATAAATAAAATATTACGTGTATTAACTTGAATAAACTGTTGCTCAGGGTGTTTTCTTCCCCCTTTTGGAGGAACATTTGCCGTTGTACCTTCAAGCATTTTTAGCAATGCCTGCTGAACACCTTCGCCAGAAACATCTCTAGTAATTGATGGATTGTCACTTTTACGTGCAATTTTATCAATCTCGTCTATATAAATTATTCCTCGCTGAGCTTTTTCGACATCATAATCTGATGACTGAAGCATATTTGATAGAATGCTTTCCACATCTTCTCCAACATATCCAGCCTCGGTTAAAGCTGTAGCATCTGCAATGGTAAATGGAACATCAATAATATTTGCAAGAGTACGAGCTAATAAGGTTTTACCAGAACCTGTTGGCCCAAGCAATAAAATATTACTTTTCTCTATTTCAATCTCATCAAGTGATTTACTTTTCGAGGAATTACTTAATCTTTTGTAATGATTATAAACCGCTACAGCTAAGGTTTTTTTAGCATAATCTTGACCTATTACATAATCATCAAGTTTAGCTTTTATTTCAATCGGTTTAGAAACCGGCTTATAATTTGATGATCTTTTTTTAGATTTTGTATTTTGCTCAGACTGTACAATCGAGTAAGCATCATTAATGCAACGATCACAAATGTAAACATCAGGCCCTGCAATCATACTGTTTACTTCAAAATTGGAGCGACCACAAAACGAGCAGTAAATAGTAGTTTTGTTCTCTTTTGCCATTAGTTCGATTTGGGTTTTCTTTCCAATAAACGATCAACTAAACCGTAGTTAAGTGCTTCATTTGCATCTAACCAATAGTTTCTATCTGAGTCGTGCGCAATCTCTTCGGCAGTGTGCCCACTGTGTTTACCAATAATTTCATTCAGTGTGGTTTTGGTTCTCAAAATTTCACGAGCTTCAATTTCGATGTCAGATGCCTGTCCTTGTGTTCCGCCCATTGGTTGGTGGATCATTACTTTGGAATTAGGTAAAACAGAGCGTTTACCTTTTGTTCCTGCAGTTAACAAAATGGCTCCCATTGAAGCAGCCATACCAATACAGATGGTTGCTACATCACATTTTACATATTGCATGGTATCATAAATGGCTAAGCCAGAACTTACAACTCCTCCAGGTGAGTTAATATAGATATTGATGTCTTTTTCAGGATCTTCTGACTCTAAGAATAATATTTGTGCAATCACATTAGCTGCAACTGCATCATTTATTGGGGTACCGAGAATTATAATTCGATCTTTTAATAATCTTGAGTAAATGTCGTAAGCGCGTTCACCTCGATTTGTAGTCTCAATAACCATTGGAATTAGGTTACTTTGCAAATCGAGATTTCCATTAGAATGGTTATCAAACAAAGGTTGATTCATGTTCATATTCTTTAAAGCTTAATTCTGTTTTTTGAAATGCTTTTCTTCATAAGCATCTTTTGCCAATTCGTTTATTTTAACGAATTCTAAGCTTTTATCAT
>Ga0210041_1000115_pt1 | contig 93297 bp, 97 predicted proteins | sample CryGeymeta201503_FD_183973 | JGI IMG/M metagenome (GOLD analysis project Ga0210041, IMG submission 183973) | Groundwater microbial communities from Crystal Geyser aquifers in Utah, USA - Crystal Geyser metaG 2015-03 (SPAdes) (version 2) | ecosystem: Environmental > Aquatic > Deep subsurface >... | reverse complement strand
TAGTATAACTATTTATATAAGATTTCTTTAATGAGAAGAAATAAGGGTTTTTAGATTGTATCTCTATTAATTTTTATTCAAGCTCCTTCCATAATCAAACTTGTTTGATTTGGTGGGAGTAATTGACATCAAGGAAAAGTTGTTAATACGAAATATGGAAAAGGAATCATTGTTAAGTTAGAAGATGAACAAGCTCATATTTTTATTTATGAAGAAGACAATTCTTTTAATCCTACATTATTTGTTGAAACAAATGAAGATGAAAGCGAAGATAATGATTGGGAAACTAAAAAAGATCCTACATTCTTCCAAGATTCAGCATTTAATAAATCTACATTTTGCTTAGTTGTTAATATAAAAGAATTTGATTTATATAGGATTTACTAAAATACTATTAATATTTTGACAAAAAAAAGATGAAACGACATTAGGGAATCGCCCCCTACTTGGATTTGCAATCCAGTACATAACCGATCTGCCAATGCCGCATATTTACTATGTTGCAGTGATTTTTACTCACCACTTTTTTCTAAAATTTGGAGCGAGTAGATGGAATTTAACCAAAATCTTCGTAGTGGCACTACGTGCTCTATTTCTTCACATTCTTACAATGATCGTCACCATTTAACTAATGCTTTTTGAGCTATACTCGCATAATCTTTTTCTAATTTGGAGCGACATATCGGGTTCGAACCGATGACCCCCGACTTGGAAGGACGGTGCTCTACCAACTGAGCTAATGTCGCAGGTTTAGTTGCTATAATTTATGGCATCGCAGAATTATTAATCATGGATCTCACCTCAAAAATAACAACTAAATTTGGAGCGTCTAGAGAGATTCGAACTCTCACCTCAAGCTTGGAAGGCTCTCGTGCTAACCATTAAACACCATAGACGCAATATTTTTTCTTCTATTCTAAAATTTGGAGCTTGGTACTGGAATCGAACCAGTATAACGAGAATTTGCAGTTCTGTACATGACCATTCTGACAACCAAGCATATTAAATTTGGAGCGACATATCGGGTTCGAACCGACGACCTATACCTTGGCAAGGTATCGCTCTACCAACTGAGCTAATGTCGCATTTTTACTAAAATTTGGAGCGTCTAGAGAGATTCGAACTCTCACCTCAAGCTTGGAAGGCTCTTGTGCTAACCATTAAACACCATAGACGCAATATTTTTTCTTCTATTATAAAATTTGGCGCAGATGGTAGGATCTTCCCCTACAACAGATCCCTGAACTCATATTTTAATATGAGAGGGGAAATATTTTAACTTCGAAGTAACTAATTGTTACAACTGATGCTTTTGAACTACATCTGCATTATACTTATTATTCTTTACTATAATTTGGAGCGACATATCGGGTTCGAACCGATGACCCCCGACTTGGAAGGACGGTGCTCTACCAACTGAGCTAATGTCGCATTTTTACTAAAATTTGGAGCTTGGTACTGGAATTGAACCAGTATAACGAGGATTTGCAATCCTGTACATAACCATTCTGACAACCAAGCATATTAAACTTTCAATAACTTACTTATTTATATAATCACTACTATGACTCTCTCCCTCTTGTTAACCACTATACATTAAATAAAATCATTGTCAACATATTTTTTTAAAAAACTTTAATTAAATCAATTGCTTATAAAATAGGTGCAATTATCCCTTGTTAAAAAAACACATAAAAAAAACCTTGAATGTAAGACCCAAGGTTTTCTTAAAAATGAATACTTTGGGCTTTTGCCCAAAATTAAATAAATTTCTTTCTAGGCAGGAGTAATTTTACAGCCGAAGCCGCAACCATTCCCACAGTTCCCATTATTTAATACTTTATTATTAATATTATTCATCTCTTTCTCTCTGTTGTATTTAATTATAGTATCTATTATACATCACTTACTTTTAAATGCAAGATCTAATTCCAGTAAAACAACCTTATAATACTTTTTTCTTCAATTATTATATTTTCTTTTTTACCAATAAATATCTTATCCACTGTTTCAGCTAACGATCCATTATCCACTACTTTTAACTTGCTATATACTACCATCTCTTTATTTCTATCTAATTCCCCATCGTAAATAACAACATTAAGATCATCACTAACAGAAACCTTAGACTCTTTATTTTCGTAATTTATCAAAATATTTTCATTAATTTTCAATTCACTTAATGAACTTTCACAAAGTAGTGGCGCTTTCCTATTACAGACTATTACAAGCAAACTATTATCTTCTGACATCGTTTTTAATGATTTCTCAAATTGACTATATATGTAGTCACCATCATCCATTAATTCTTCAGCACCAACATTAAATGTACTTATTGTTATTAAAAGACATATCATTAATATTTTTTTAAAATTACACATATTCTTCACCATACCTGTTTAATATCCAATTACATTATATATATAATTACTTAAAATACAAACGATATACACTATTTTTTGACAAAAAAAAGAGATACAAGATCTCTTTTTCCTTATTTATTAAATTTTTGGTCTTTTAAGCTTATTTTTTTCTAAATCACCGCCTTTGCCCTCTAAAAATCTATTTATTGCCGAACCTAAATCATCCTGTTTTACAAACACTTTACTTTCTTCAGTCAACATTGAATAAATTTTTTCTACCCTTGCTTCTGGAGAGTGCTTTAAGATATCATTAATTACACCTAATGGATTTTCTTTATTACCTAATATTTTTCTCAACTCCATCAACTTTTCCTGATCTAACTCATTACTCACATCATTTTTAAAAATAAAATTTAGTGGTAATAAAATCTGATTAATTTTGGTTGAATTATATTTGAAATTATCAATAATAAGAGCACCTTCATTATTATTATCCATAATGTGTTTTTCTAATTCTGCTAAATCAGCTTGTTTGGTTTCATAATCATTTAAAATAAGCATATCTCTTTCAGTTTTAGAATAAATTTCCTCTCCAAATTTCTTTTCCCTAACTAAATCTTTCATTATTTGCATTGTTATTGAAGGTTCTATATCTTCTTTTATTATTATGCTTTCCAATCTTTTTATTTCAACAAATAAATCTTTATACTCATAAAATACTTCCTCTTGGTCTTCTGCTATTGGCGCTCTTACTAATAGACTTCTATGCTCTGAACCTGCTATATTCTCAGCAGAATCTCTTAATCCACTATATCCACCTATATCACTATGCGTTACACCATAATCATTAGTTCCGTTTGTGTGCTTGTAATATGTAACACCGACTCCCATTTCAATAGCCTTTTCTTTCAATAAAAGTATAAAATTCATAACTTCTTCAGGTATTTCAGGTAATTTTGTTTTTTCTCCAACAATAACACTCTCATATATTGGGCTTATATAGTCTGCTGATAAAACATTGTCATTTTGTTCTGAAGCGTATTCCAATAAACCAGCGCTTGCAACATAGTCTTCATTTATTTTATAAATTGATACACTATTAACATTTTTCACCACTGTAACGTCAGATACCCACTCTTCCTCCATTGCTCCATACTCTTCTGACATCTTTCTATTTACTAGTTCAATACCAAATAGCTGATCATCAACCTGAATAACAATTTTATCAGCCTCAACTTCAAATACAGTGTCCATCGTTACGTATTCTGGTTCTTTTGTTTTTGAGTAATCTTTATTATAGCTCACTATATTAACTTCTTTATTTAACAACATATCCCTTAAATATTCTAATTCTCTTTTATATGACATACTTATTTCCTTTAATCTACGGTTCTTTATTTTATTATATCATATTTTAAAATTAATCGAATAATATTTAATGGCCGCAAGCTGCCTTACCAATAGAGATCATTGCTGTTGGAAGCTTATTATAAATATTATTTTCACACCAAGCACCACTGGTTGGGAATGATTCATTTCCTATTTCTATTATATATAATTTTATCATATAACAAATTAATTAATGTCCACACGCAGTTTTTGCGACACTTAATATATTCGCTGTACTTATTTTCTCATAAACCCTATTATTACACCAAGCACCGTTTGAAGGAAATATTTCAGTACCATTTAATGCGTCTATTCCTATGTAAGTCCCTACGCTTTCTAAATTAGTTAACGCAGAATAATCCATTACAGCAGTGTTACCAATATTTAAGCTAGTGCCAACACTTCTTAAATTTGATAAAGCGCTTATATTATTTAGATAATTATTATTTGATAAATATAATTGACCACCCACATGCGAAAGGCTATTTAATCCATTCAAATCTTTTAACAATCCATTACTATTTATATTTACATGCCCTGAAACATTAGTTAAATTACTTAATCCTTGAATACTTGATAGAGTGCTTACACCACTTAGCTTTAAATCACCTGCAACTTCTATTAAGTTTATTAAGAAATCCACATTAATCATTGTATTGCTTGAAAATTCAATCGTTTTAGATCTGGTTAAACTCCAATAGCCATCTGGATAATCTGAGTCTGATTGTTTTATATTTTTATTATAACATGAATAACTGCTTGTTTCTGATAATTCTGTTGAACTTGCACTACAAGCGGTAGAGCCTTTTGCATTTAAATATCTAGCCCAAAAATAATCAGCATAATCTTCCTTATTTACTCCACAAGCTAACAAAGCTGTATTTACCATATCATAACCGCCCGTTAATTTTAGATAAACTTCATTGTCACACCAAGCACCACTAGTTGGAAATAATTCATTTCCCGTTAGTGCATCGATTGTAATTGATCCTGAAACACTTGATAAGTTACTTAATGGTCTATAATCCATTACTGCTGTATTTATTAAATTCAATGAACCGTTAATGGTTTTTAAACTTGATAAACCACTAATTGAAGCTAATTTACTGCTGTTGTGAAGAAATAAATTACCACCCACACTCGTTAAATTTTGCAAACCGTCCACATTTAATAAATTAACATTACCAAGAATATAGAAGTAACCACCAATTGTTTTTAGGCTTGATAAACCGTCAACATTTTTCAAAGAACTATTATTGTAAAGATTTAACATACCACCAACACTTGTTAGGCTTGACAATCCATCAACGTTTACTAAATTTGCAGAACTTAAATCTAAATACCCACTTACTGAATTAATTTTTTTCAAAAAATCAGTATTATTTATATTATTATTACTAAAATTAATATTGTTTGCTGTTGTAACTTGCCATTCACCTTTTGGATAATCCAGATCAGTTATCGCCATACCTTTACTTAAACAAAGATAATCACTATTTTCCTTTAATTCCGTTGCACTATAATTACATGGAGTAGAACCTTTTGTATTTAAATATTTAGCCCAAAAATAATTATCATACCCCACTTTGTTACAGGCTTGTATTGCTGTGTTCACAATTTCATATCCACCGCTTAATTTTAGATAAACTTCATTATCACACCAAGCACCACTAGTTGGAAATAATTCATTTCCCGTTAGTGCATCGATTGTAATTGTTCCTGAAACACTTGATAAGTTACTTAATGGTCTATAATCCATTACTGCTGTATTTATTAAATTCAATGAACCGTTAATGGTTTTTAAACTTGATAAACCACTAATTGAAGCTAATTTACTGCTGTTGTGAAGAAATAAATTACCACCCACACTCGTTAAATTTTGCAAACCGTCCACATTTAATAAATTAACATTACCAAGAATATAGAAGTAACCACCAATTGTTTTTAGGCTTGATAAACCGTCAACATTTTTCAAAGAACTATTATTGTAAAGATTTAACATACCACCAACACTTGTTAGGCTTGACAATCCATCAACGTTTACTAAATTTGCAGAACTTAAATCTAAATACCCACTTACTGAATTAATTTTTTTCAAAAAATCAGTATTATTTATATTATTATTACTAAAATTAATATTGTTTGCTGTTGTAACTTGCCATTCACCTTTTGGATAATCCAGATCAGTTATCGCCATACCTTTACTTAAACAAAGATAATCACTATTTTCCTTTAATTCCGTTGCGCTATAATTACATAGAGTAGAACCCTTTGTATTTAAATATTTAGCCCAGAAATAATTTGAATACTCATCAATATTTCTATTACAATATTCCATTGCTACATTAATTGCATTATTATCACCAGCAAGATTCAAGAATATTGAATTATCACACCAAGCACCTTTGCTTGGAAATACTTCATCTCCATTTAATGGATCTATTGTAATTGTCCTACCTTGTCCGATATATTCTAAATTCGCCAATGGTGTATAATCAGAAATATCTGTATTATACAATGCAAATGTTCCTTCTATATTTTTTAAATTTGACAATCCTTCTATGTTTTTTAAGTATGGATTATTGTGCAAGTAAAGCTCTGCACCCACTTCTTCCAGCCCAAATAATCCATTAACATCTTCAAGCTCATTATTATTTAAATAAATATAGCCTAATGAGTTTGTTATATTTTGCATAAAATTAACATTATTTAGCCTATTGTAGGTCATATTAATATTTGCGATTGTATCTAGATCCCAAGCACCTTTTGGATAATCTTCGTCAGTTGAAATTATATTTTTTGAAGCACAGGAATAACTCCTATTATTATCCATTTCGGTTTGACTATAATTACAATTCACACCGCCTTTACCAAAAAGATATTCAGCCCATCCAACATTATTAATGGGCAATTTATTTAAAAGTGGATTATCAGATACAACTGATATTGCACCGTCACCCACTTTGTCAACTATTGCATAATACGTTGAGTCAGCCGAAGAGTTGAATACAACGACTAAACTAAATAATACACCCTTAATACCTATATTTTTCATCACTTTCACCATTTTTATTATATACAATTTTACTATATCACAACATTTGAAGGCCGCAAGAAGCTTTACCAATAGAAATCATTGCAGTTGGCAACTTATTATAAATATTGTTTTCACACCAAGTACCACTTGAAGGAAATACCTCAGATCCGTTTAATGCATCTATTGATATAGTTCCACCAACACTACCTAAATTTGATAAAGATGAGTAATCAGTAACAGCAGTATTCATTAAATTTAAACTACCGCCTACACTTTTTAGGCTTGATAATGCACTTATGTCTGACAATCTTGAATTGACATGTAAATATAAATGGCTACCCACTGTTTTTAATTTTGATAATCCAGCCACACTCTTAAATAATGAATTTAAACTAGATAAAGTTAGGTTTTTTTCTACTGATTCTATATTGGATAAAAAATCTACATTTTCAAAAGTGTTAGCTGATAAGTTTAAATCACTAATGGTTTTTACACTCCATACCCCATCTGGGTAATCAGCATCTGTATATGACATTCCTTTACTACCACAAGCGTAAGTGCTATTTTCCCTTAACTCATTTGTATTATAATTACACGCAGTTGAACCTTTTGCATTTAAATATTTAGCCCAAAAATAATCAGCATAATCACCCTCATTAGCGCCACAAGATAATAGTGCTGCATTAATTACGTCATTCCCTCTATTTAACTTAAGATAAATACTATTGTCACACCAAGCACCCGTTATGGGAAAAACCTCATCTCCTGTAAAATTATTTATTGTTATTTTTCCACCAACTGATTCTAAATTTAGCAAAGGGGTATAATTTACTATTGCTGTATTTGATAAATTAATGTCTCCACCAACGCTAACTATATTTGTTAATCCGTCAATACTATCTAAATATGGACTATTATTAAGTTTTAGATTATTTCCAATACTTTCCACTTTTGATAATCCATTAATATTATTTAATAGATCGTTATAACTCATATCAAGATCTCTACCAATAACCGTTATATTAGATAAACCATCTACATTTGTAAATAGGTTTCTAGAAACTCTTAAATCATTTTCAACACTTTTTAAGTTTTTTAAAAAATCAATATTAGCCAAATAATTACCATATAAGTCTATTTTATATGCCGTTTCTACGCTCCAAGCATCACTTGGATAATCAACATCTTCAACAGATAAACCCTTACTTGCACAGCTATAACTAAAGTTTTCAATCATAACGAACTCATTTTCATTACATTGATAGCCACCCTTTTTATTTAAATAATTAGCCCAACCAGCTTCATTTAAAATAATTCTTTCCTCACCAGTTACAACCTGAATATTAGCTTTGCTATCTATTGTTGCATAATAAGTGCTTCCCGCATTTGCACCGACAAAGCACATTGCTGTAACTACTGATAATATCTTTATTTTTATTTTTATTACTGAATTCATCTTTATTCTTTCTGTTTTTTACTTTATTTATATCATTGAATTAATAAAGGCCAAGCTCCTTAACCTTTATTTTTTTATATTTAATGCCTACAAGCTGCTTTTCCTAACGAAATTATTGTTGTTGGCAACTTATTATATAAACCATTACTGCACCCTGACAGACTAACGTTTAGTAAAATTATCACTATTGTCAGTATTTTCTTAATCATAATATTCTTTCCTTTCTTTATATTTTTTACATTCTATGTAATTTATTTATATCATATAAAATAAAAAAATAAATATAGTTTTATATCATTTGCAAAAAACACCAAAAACATTTTTTTGTGTTATACTTAGTATTAATAAAAAGATATTTTAATCAAAACTTAAGGGCAATAAAAAAATGATCAAAGACATTAATGGCAATAATGTAGTAGACGGTAATTTAAAAAATATCAAAGATCTTTATGAAGCTGCGATTTTAGATCCTAATTTAAAATATGATGATATTATTGGGTTCGGTAAATATAAACCATTTTTAAAAACAGATAATAGATATTCTAATCAGTTATGTACTGGTTGCTGGTACCCCATTATTTCTGTTTGCAAAGATAAAGCACTCCATGTCTTGATTGAGGGCAATCATAAAGCACACATTGGTATTTTTCAACACATTGTTTCAGTAAATAACAATAATGAACTGTTTAGTAAAATAACTAATGATAACCCAAAAGTAGCAAAATATTTTACTAAAAAACAAATAGAAGAAGATGAACAAGCTAAATACTCTAAAGAATTAGCGTTTAGAGTTGCAGAAGAAAATAAAGAGAAAATTAAATTAAATGAATTAAGGGGTGAAAAGATCCCAAGGGTTACAGAACTAACAACCTATTTAAGGACAACATTTAAAGATATTAATCTAAAAGATAAGGCAACTTTTTTTCAATCACTTCAATCTCCTTTATTAAGAGAACAAGTATTAAAAGATATCAATTATAGATTAACAACCATTGAGATCCTTAAAAACATTCCTAACAGCAAAAGTTATTATTATTATTTCAATAAAGGTGATACGACACATGAACATGGTCTTCGGGAATTAAAGAAAAATATAATAGAATTTGACTTTGAAAATCCAAAATCATTCAATGAATTTAGTCATAAAAACAATATTACAGCATTTCTTAAAAATAAATTTCAGCAATTAAGTAATATAGCCAATAAAAAGCATAAGCCGTAAGACACCTTTTTTGTTACATTAACCTATACAAACAATGTTAATGTAACAAAAAAAGCATACTATGCTTTTAATGCATATCAATATTATAGCATATTTATATTAAAAATTTAATGACCGCAAAACTCTTTCGCTATTTCCTTGCCAGTGGATAACTTATTATATATAAAATTATCACACCAAGCACCACTTGGAGGGAAAATTTCACCCCCTTCCAAAGCATCTATTGTAATTATGCCTGTTACATTAGCCAAGTTACTCAATGGACTATAATCTTTTACTGCTGTATTCTTGATAACAAAATTGTTACCCACGCTCTCTAATGATGATAATCCAGTTATATCGTTAAGCGTAGTATTATCTTGTAAGTAAAATAATCCACCAACACTCTTTAATTTACTTAGTGCATTTATATTTACTAGTTTATTATTATTGAGTAATGCGTGACTACTAATTGTTTCAATATTGCTTAAAAAATCAATATTTTCAAGTTGATTTGAGTGTAACTGAATTGTGCTTGCCGTAGATATTCCCCAAGAACCTTCTGGAAAATCCTTATCGGAAGTTCTTATAAATCCGTTACAAACATATGAAGTGCCATTTTTCAATTCTAATGCACTACTATTACAAATACTGCTTTTTGAATTTAAATACTTCGCCCAGAATCTATTAGTAAAATTCTCTTTATTAATTCCACAAGCTTCTAAGGCTTTTTGTCCCATATCATAACCACCATCTAACTTTAAAAATACACCATTATCACACCAAGCACCACTTGAAGGGAAAATTTCACCCCCTTCCAAAGCATCTATTGCAATTATGCCTGTTACATTAGCCAAGTTACTCAATGGACTATAATCTTTTACTGCTGTATTCTTGATAAAAAAATTGCTACCCACGCTCTCTAATGATGACAATCCAGTTATATCGTTAAGCGTAGTATTATCTTGAATATAAAGTACTCCACCAACATTTTTTAATTTACTCAATCCATTCACGTCTACTAGTTTATTGGTACTAAAATATGCATGATTTACAATTGTTTCAATATTGCTTAAAAAATCAAGATTTTCTAATTGATTTGATTGTAACTGAATTGTGCTTGCCGTAGATATTCCCCAAGAACCTTCTGGGAAATCTTTATCATAAGGTCTTATTATCCCACCACAACTATATGAAGTGCCATTTTTCAATTCTAATGCACTACTATTACAAATACTGCTTTTTGAATTTAAATACTTCGCCCAGAATCTATTAGTAAAATTCTCTTTATTAATTCCACAAGCTTCTAAGGCTTTTTGTCCCATATCATAACCACCATCTAACTTAAAGAATACATTGTTGTCACACCAAGCACCGCTTGAAGGGAAAATTTCATCACCCTCTAATGGATCTATTGTTATTACTCCACTGACACTCCCTAAATTACTTAATGGACTATAATCTTTTACTGCTGTATTATTGAGAACTAAATTACTTCCAACACTCTCTAATGATGATAATCCAGTTATATCGTTAAGCGTAGTATTATCTTGAATATAAAGTAATCCACCAACATTTTTTAATTTACTCAATCCATTCACGTCTACTAGTTTATTATTACTAAAATATGCATGACTTACAATTGCCTCAATATTGCTTAAAAAATCAAGATTTTCGAGTTGATTTGAATATAATTGAATTGTGTTTGCCGTAGATATCCCCCAAGAACCTTCTGGAAAATCTTTATCAGAAGTTCTTATTATCCCACCACAACTATATGAAGTGCCATTTTTCAATTCTAATGCACTACTATTACAAATACTGCTTTTTGAATTTAAATACTTCGCCCAGAATCTATCGGTAAAATTCTCTTTATTAATTCCACAAGCTTCTAAGGCTTTTTGTCCCATATCATAACCACCATCTAACTTAAAGAATACATTGTTGTCACACCAAGCACCGCTTGAAGGGAAAATTTCATCACCCTCTAATGGATCTATTGTTATTACTCCACTGACACTCCCTAAATTACTTAATGGACTATAATCTTTTACTGCTGTATTATTGAGAACTAAATTACTTCCAACACTCTCTAATGATGATAATCCAGTTATATCGTTAAGCGTAGTATTATCTTGAATATAAAGTAATCCACCAACATTTTTTAATTTACTCAATCCATTCACGTCTACTAGTTTATTATTACTAAAATATGCATGACTTACAATTGCCTCAATATTGCTTAAAAAATCAAGATTTTCGAGTTGATTTGAATATAATTGAATTGTGTTTGCCGTAGATATCCCCCAAGAACCTTCTGGAAAATCTTTATCAGAAGTTCTTATTATCCCACCACAACTATATGAAGTGCCATTTTTCAATTCTAATGCACTACTATTACAAATACTGCTTTTTGAATTTAAATACTTCGCCCAGAATCTATCGGTAAAATTCTCTTTATTAATTCCACAAGCTTCTAAGGCTTTTTGTCCCATATCATAACCACCATCTAACTTTAAAAATACACCATTATCACACCAAGCACCACTTGAAGGGAAAATTTCATCCCCCTCCAAAGGATCTATTGTTATTGAACCAGTAACACTACCTAAGTTACCTAATGGACTATAGTCTTTTATTGCTGTATTGTTGAGGAAAAGATTGATCCCAATATTTTTCAATGAAGATAAACCAGATATATCTATTAAATCAATATTATCATTAAGATAAAATGAGTTTGTGGTATTTTCAAGATTTTTTAAGCCATTTACATTAATTAATTTATTTTTATGGAGATATGTAAGCCCATTTATATCAGTTATATTTTCTAAAAAATCAACATCGACTAAATTATTGCCATATAAGTATAAATTACCCACTGTATTTACGCCCCAAGCACCGAAAGGATAATCCTCTTCCAAACTAGAAATACCTTTTGAATTACAAGAATAATTAGCATTCTCAAATAGCTCAACAGCACTTGTATTACAAGAGCTTGACTTCTTATTTAAGTATTTAGCCCATTCATCATTTTTTATTTCTAATGGTAGATCTTCTTCAACTACACCGTCTGCATCAGTTGGTACCACTGTGATTAAATTACCAACCTTATCCACTATTGCATAATATGTTGATTCAGCATTTAATCTCACAAAACTAGCCAAAATAATTAACAACAATATATTTACTTTTTTATTACCCATTTTTTTTACCCTATTTCTTTATTCTTCTTATATTTATTAATTTATCATATTACTTTTAAATGCCAAATTATTTAAAATACATATTTTTTAAATTTTAAATAATATAATATTATAGATTATTTTTCATTGAATTTCTTTTTTTAGGCACTTCACTTAAAAACTCTTTCTTGATTTCTTCTGGTATTTTTAATTTAGGATCGTCTTTAAACTCTATTATTTTACTAAAATCAAACATGTCTTGATTTTCCTTAAAATACTTTAACATTATTCTCAATCCATTTCCATTTTCACCAGTAAAATCATTTAATGGCGCAGTCAACTGCATCCTTAGAACGTCATATACGTTCACTTTTTCAGCATTCTTATTTATACCAAATAAGCCTATTTTTTCAACCTGCCTAATCTTTATTAAAAATTGATTAATAACATCAAATTTATTTCTATTATACCCTTCATTATTTTCAATTGAATCAAAAAGGATAAAGGAATACATTTCAGCAATATCTTTTACTCCCATTTTTCTACTAATATTTATAGGATCAATATAACTAAGTAATTTATCACTTATTGTTTTAACATCTTCATATTTTATATTTTTTTTACCAAACACCTTTTCATTTGAAATAGATGTCAATGTTTCTAATGTCAATAAAACAGTATCTTGTTCTTTTGAGAAATCAAAATGATGTATTATTTCAGGAGACTTAGTTAATATCATTTTAATGACAAAAATCTTCATATAATCAAAATTCGAAAAGTCCGTCACATAGTTTTTTATTTTTGGAATAAATACGCTAGCCAACCTTATATCATCCTTTGTTTCAGTCTGCTCTAAAATTGAGTCCATAATATAATTCTCGCCAATGTTTTTAATTAATAATTTAAAATCAATATTATTTTCATCTATATATGTTATAAATTTTTTATTTTTAACTAAATTAATAATTGTTTTCTTTCTATCTTTTAATGATTTTAATGCTTCTTCATCTTTTATTAAATCAATTAATTCTTTTTCATTGCCATTATCAATCAATACTTCTGTTATACAATGCAGCATTTTTATTGCGTGACTTTTAAATATATCCTGTGATAAAAATGCTTTTAAAAAATCTTTGTTTTCTTTTATTTGATAATTAAGGATTGAACTAAATACATCTTCATCGTTATTGTAAGAGCAAAATACCTTTTGCACCTCTTTATTATTCATGATTAATATCCCTTCTTTTGGAAACATATTAATTATATCTTTATCAAATAAAACATCTTTGCACTTCACTAAATCTTCTCTTGTTAATTTCTGTAACCAATCCTTTGAATATTTCAATATATCACTCAATTGTTCTGGATTATCTGTTCTAAAAAAATCTTCTCCAATAGAATTATTTTCCAGATACCTTGCAGAACTAAGCCTTAAAATTATATCACCTATTGTATTTCCTTTATTTTTATAAACTTCCTTTAATAATTCATTAAACTCTATTACATCTGAGGTCTCAGAAAATTCTTCATCTCCCTTGGTAAATATTGTTTTTATCTCATTATTGATATCTAATAATGCAGCAACCATCGATAGTTCTTCATGAGCTTCTTTATTGAAATCTAAAATCATTTTATATTCTGTATACTCATTTTCCTTATAATATCCAAACATGCTTTCATCTCTTGATATACACCACATTTTTGATCCAATTAAATTTGCCGACTCAAATGATCTTAATTCTATAATTAATTTATTATTTTCTATACTGTCTATTATATAGTCTTGTCCGTCAATTAGATCACTATTTTTTACCCTATCTAATGTTTCTTGTAGGCTCCATCCTTTTTTTACTTCTAAAAGATTTAATAATGTAGAATTCAATTCTATGGGGTGACGAAATGCAGCAAGCTTTTTTCCTACATAATCCTGTATTTCTTTTTTTGAAAATTCACTATTACTCATTTCCAATAAAATCTCATCAGTTTCTGAATTAAATAAATGCGTATATTTATTTGACATTATTCTTTTCTTTAATTGATTTGCTTTTGATTTACGAATTGTTTTTTGCATTAAATCGTTAAATGCCTCAAAGTTCTTAAATGCACTATCACCATTATCTTTAAAAGCGTCATCAAATAATATATTATTGGTTTTCATTAATATTTTGTATTTCTCAAAATCTTGATAACTCTTTAAAACCATATTAATTACACTTTCTTTATAATTTGATTCTTTTATTATTTCAAATATATTATTTCTTGTTTTTTTAGAAGAAATACTTTCTTTTAATAAACTAGTAATCTCGTCATATTTTTTCTTTTCAACAATTTCTTCTGGCGTCATTTTTTAATCCTTTTTTATTTTATTATACCATATTTTGTAAAAAAATTTTTAAAAGTCGAATAAAATAGCGCAATTTTTTATTAAATATAAAATACATAAATTTTAATAAAAAAAACACCTCCTTATTAACACAAGGAGGTGTTTTTGTTTTTGGTGAAATTTATTTTTTAACAAAAATTAATATACCATCTAAACCGACTGTATTAATATTATGATGACCTCTTACAAATGTTGACTCAATTTTTGTTTCGCTTTTAACTTCTCCGATTATCTTATCGTAAGTGTCCAAATATTTATGTTCTACCTCTTCAATTATTTCTTCCCTATCATAGGTGTAATTTAATAAGCCATTCTTCTCGTTAATAACAAAAGCATAGCCCTCCTTTCCATCTGAATATGTTTTTGTTATTGATTCAATTCCGTCTTTATATGTTTTTTCTATTTCAGTTATATTTCTATTTTCAACATCTTTTATTCGGTATTTTTTTATTATTGACGCACCATTAGTTTTTATATACATTTCTAAAAAATCACACTTTATTTTAAAGTATTCTTTCTCTTTTTTACTACAAATTAACACTGCCGCTTCATTTTCTGAACCAACGTAATTGTGCTTATCAAACTCATCCTTCATCTCTTTAGGAGTAATTTTTACATTTCCATAATTAGCATTATTATTTACGCCTGAACTACATCCCATTACGACCATTGACAACATTATTAACATTATTTTATTTAACATTTTTTTTACCTCATTTAATATTGATTTACATTTTGTTTTAACTAAAAATAACTTTATCACCTTTTTTTTAATTATCAATACTGTAAATTTTTATTGAAATAAATATGTTAACTATATTATACTATATTGATATAATTATCTCCTACATTAAGCTTAAAGGAAACTAAAGTTGGATACTAAAATTTTAAATGAAGTTAATATGATTAAGAAATTTATTCTTGAAAATAATCTTCAAAATTTAATTGATTTTACAAAAAAAATTGATTGCTTTGCACATGACTTATGCGCATTCAACGATGAATTAAAGTCAAAAACAGCATTTTTACAAAAAAATGAAAACATATTATTGAGAAACTTCTTTATTAAGTCTTGATTATGGGCTATAATAATGCATACAGTTATCAGAAAGGAAATAGTATGCTTAATAGCAACGAAATCAATCATATTATAAAAAAAGAGCCAAAAAAATTAATAAAATTGCTAATGGAAAATAAATTTAGCGAACTCTCATTTGATCACTATGCATTTATGATAGCCATATCTAATAATATTTATAAAGCTGTTAAAATTATGTTAGACTTTGATCACATTAATCCTTCTGATAATGATAATTCCGCACTTATTAAGGCTATAAAAAACAAAAATATTAAAATTATTAAAGTGTTAATTCACCATAAAAAAATTGATGCCTCTGCCAATAACAATGAAGCTATTTTGCTGGCTTTGGAAAATAAATTTTGGGACGGTGTTGTAGCGCTTTCAAAATCCCCTAATGTAAATTATAAACTTCAGGATACTCACTTAACTCTTCATCAGGCTATCAATATTGATTTTGAAGAACTTCTTGAAACCAGAAATATAGAAGCGATTAAATTACTACTCAATAACCCACAAACAAACATCATGATTCTTATTAAGCAATCAATTGTTTACAACCTTTATGATCTACTTATATTTCTTATAGAAGAATGCAAAGCAAACATTAGCAACTTTGGTCGTTCACTAGTGCAGTATGCAGCGGAATCTGGAAATATTCGCATTATTGACTATCTCCTTAATCGAAAAGAAATTAATCAAGCTGATGTTATTAACAATGCATTACTTTATTCTTCCAAAAATAATCATATTGAGCTATTTACAAAACTTAAGTCATATCAATTTGCTAATGTTTCATTTAACGAAAATGCAATTCTATATAGCGCTTTATTAAATAATTACTCCAAAATAACTCAATTAATTATTACAGATCCTTCATTTATCATTATTGAAAAAAACTCACTTTTTCTTTCCGCTCTTGCTTCAACAGGGGATCTCGATAATATCAAACTTTTATTGCAATTCCCAGAAATAAAACCTGAGTATGATTGTTCAAAAGCTATTATGGCAGCATTTTACAATGATCAACAAGATGTTCTCAATTTTTTTTGGAAAATCAATAATGTTAAAACTGAGTTAAAAAAGCACAACCCAAAATTATATCAAGAGATACTTTTTGAGCAAACAGCTATAAGTATTGAAAGTTTTTAAATTCTTAAACTTAATTAATTATTAAAACTTTACTTTAATATCATTTTTAGTTACAATATGGTATTATTTTTTAGCAGGGAGATATCCATTATGCATTTGGTTAAAAAAAAACACAATTCATTAAAATCATTGCTCACAGTATTTGTTCGTAATTTTAAAAAAATGTTTACAGTATATAAGATTTTTGATGCTGAAATATCAATTGACGAGATTAAAGCAAATTTTCCAGATTTTTTTGATAATAATCTAAGCTACATCACATCTAATAGTTCTAACGGAAAAGAATATTTTACAATTTTGTACAAAGAGGAATTAGATAATAAAGTTATTTACTACCACAATGATATATCATTATCTTCCAATGTTGCCATTGACTATTTAAATGAATTAAATTTAAAAATCATCAACATTAAAAATAAAAATCATAAAATTAAAGAATCATTATTGTTACAATCCACTTATAGACAAGAAGATATTGAGCAAATTTATAATCTAGCAAATAATGATATTGAGGATAGTAAAGAACTATACTCATTGATTACTCAGAAAATCTCAAATTATGATAAGAAATGGCAGTACATTGATCTTTTCTTTGATTTAAACGGCAAAAAACAACACATTAAGGTACCTAAACTTGCATTTATATTCTATGCACTAGATGTTAGATATAATGTGGATAACCTTAATGACTTTAATATTCCCAACTGGGAATGTGTATCTAAAAGTGGCTACAAAATGAGTAATGATAATTGTTATCATACAGACTTTTGGATCGGAATGGGTTTAACTTTTAAAAGTGCATATCCGCAAGATTTATTTGATAATGGCTATAGTAATTTATTACAAGAGGAAAATAGAAATTTTTATATTGCCCTAGTTGAGGAACTAACTGAACTTCGTTATGAGATTCGAGAGCAATACTTGGTGTTCTCTTCCATTTCAGTAGGAGCACCAACAATAAGCAAAGGAAGAGTTCTACATTATGACTTATTTAAGGATGACCTAAATAAGGTCAAGCCAAATGACATTTTAATTCTTCCAAATTTAGGGATAAAATTTGAACCTGCTGTGTTAATTGCTATTAAAAATGGTCACGGTGGCGTTATTTCTGAGCAAGGAGGTAGTCTTGCACATTTATCAATACTTGGTAGAGAACTTAACTTTCCTATTTTTATAGAAAAAAATGCATTACAAAAATATCGGTTTATTCAAGCAGTTGAGATTAATGGCAACAAAAAGACTATTTCCATTAATTAAATAATTTAATTTGGTGTTATTATTTATCAAAATATTAACACCTTTTTTTTAGTTATTTCTTTTAGAATTTTGTCATGTAGATATTGATTATCGACCTTTAAGCTTTCTCTAATAATATTATTTTTCCACAATATATTTAAAATCACTTTTTTTTCTTGATAATAAGCCATTTTTAATAAATATGAATTATTGCTTTCATTAATTAGAAAACAATATTTCTCTAATAGTAAGCTTACCATATCAGTGCGACCTAAACTAACAGAGGTTGTTATAAAGAAATTAAATTCCTTTTTTGTTAAATCAATTATTCCATTATTAAGCAAAATCGATTTAGCAATACAAACTTGATCATTCCCAATAGCAACCTTAAATAACTCTTTATTCTTTTTTGACAAAAAAAACTCCTTAGTGGATCTAGGCATTATTTAAAAACACACAATATTTAAAATTAAAACAAATCAGATAAATCAACTTCTGAAAAAGAATTTCTTCTTACTTTATCTCCAAGACCTAGCTCTCCATATGAATTATCTCCACTAGAATATAATTTTCCATTACTAATAATATATGTAAAATTTGTCCCAGAAATAACATCAGTAACATTACTAATTCCTTCAACTTTAGTAAATACTGTTTTTGAACCATCATTGCCTAACTGACCATACTCGTTACTTCCACTTGCGTATAATTCACCATCTTTTACAACAAAGGTATGTAATCCTCCTGTTGACACTAAATCAATATTATCTAGATAATCAATGTATGACCAATAACTTCTTGATATTGTATTTCCCAATCCAAGTTGACCATATTCATTACGTCCAATCATGTAAATTTTACCATTTTTAAACGCTATAGCCAAATGACCTTTGGATACTATACTTTCATCGCCAATTAAATCAGGAACCAATGAGAATATTGCTCTATCCACTGTGCCTCCCCATCCGAGCTGACCATAAAGATTATACCCAGTAGAATAATACCTACCATTTTTTAGCACATAAGCATGGTGAGATCCAGATATTATATCTGTTAAACCACTCATTGTCACTACTTCTACAAATCCTTGTCTATCATATTTATCCCCCATACCTAACTGACCATAATGACCTCTTCCTGACGCATATAACTTCCCCCCTTTTATTACATAAGCATGGAATGCACCAGCAACAACCTTTGTTAATCCACTCATATTTATCACTTCTGCAAAGTTAGGTGAATTTGCTGTTCCTGCCCTACCTAATTGCCCTCCGTCATTAAATCCAATAGAATACAATTTATTATCCTTTATCACATAACTACTATTATACCCAACTGAAAAATCTGTTACATTAGACATTCCAGCGACTACTCCCCATTTTGTTTGATCTCCTGATCTACCTAATTGACCATAATCATTGTTTCCGACAGAGTATAGTTGATTATTTTTTATTGCATAACAATGCTTGTATTCACATTTTATTTTATCGAACACCTTGCCTGAATTTGAGTTTACCAAATCTTCTGTTGTTACTGTGACATTTAAGCTATTGTTATTAATTTTTGAATAATAAATACTCTCAGCATAAACATTCAGTGTAACAAAACATATTAGCCATACTATTGCTATCTTCATATTAAACCCTTTTTTATTATATTATAAAATATACACATTATTATTTATTTTTCAACTATTTTTTAAACACACCTATTAATAATTTGACTTTCAATTAGCTATATTATATAATATTGTCTTTCAAGGAGAATAACATTATGTCAAAACCTTATTCATACTTTTTTAAAAATAAAAATTCCGAACAACATAATATCGGAACTTTCAAAGAAGCATTACAACCAAAGCAATTAGCACAGCACATCATCACCAATTTCTGGAATGAGTGCGAACGTCACATTTATAACTCAGGACAAACATTTGAGTGGGCAATCAACAACCCCGTTGAAGCACTAAGAGTTTGTAGTATTACTACCAATTTAACTATCATTTTAGACTTAAGTGACCTAGATTAGTAAATCAAACTTTACTTAATTTAACTTAATTTTACTTGGATTGTCATTAGCTGATTTTGATCTTTTATTCTCTATTATTTCCTCAACACTTAATACGTTATTTAGTTTATTTTTAGCATTTAAATCTATTTTTTCTACCACTTCTATTTCATTAGTGCCAAAAATAATTGCGAACCCACCATCTTTTGAGTATGCAGCGACCAAACAACTATCTGGAAAAGTATCTAGGATTGCAGATTGGAATAATGCATTATAAGTTTCAACACCTTTTCCTGTCACCTCTACTGCAATGGTATCACCTATTTTAGATATTGTTTCCCATAGATTATCCGAGCTATTAATAGCATATTCTGCAATAGCCTCAGAGCCTCCTTCTTGTGTTATTTGGCTACAAGGTTCAGATATATCATATAACTCGTCTACACTATATCTCCAATCGTCAAAGTCGTCAAAGTTTTTAGGATCATTATATTTGTCTAATTGAAATTCAACACCATTTGCCTTAAATGCAAAATTAATATCCTCTAAACTAAAATCACCCATTTTTTCAGAATAATATTCCATTACATTGTCAATTTTTTCCTTACTGAAACAAAGCAGATCTCTTTTTCTTTCAATAAATAAATCTATTGCCACAACCAATTCTTCCACTGATAACTCATCAGCGTCTCGAAGGTGCATTAAATCTTCTTCTTCTATATCCACCTTTAAGACATAAATATATGCAGAATCCTTTGAGGTATAAAGTTCAGCATTTTTCAAGGTTTCTTCTGATTTACCTATCCAAGCATTTAATCCAATACCCTCTTGATCTATTCCATTATCAATTTCTGGAGTGCTAAAATTCCCTTCCAAATCTTTTTTGTAATCAAATACCTTAAAACTACTGTTTACTATATTTTGTTTAGAGCCATGTACAAATATCATTTTTTTATCCTTTTTTAATAACCATAACCTTTAATATCTAATCCTTCTGCGGCCTTTGGATAATCCTCTAAATAATAAGATTTTCCAGCACACCCAACATTATATTCCTCAGACTTATCATTATAATAATCGATAGCAAAATTACTTCCATCAATTAATACATTATACTCATTTGTCTTATTTTGATGATCAGCAACCATGCCATTATACAAATCTACTTCTTTTTGACTATGCAAATTTAGTATTGATATATTTTTTATTTTAGTCATAACTATATCAAGTTCGTCTTTTTTTAGAGCGATTTCTTTTTCAAATTTATCTACCGCGATTTCTCTGTCATCCATTTCAGTTTCAATTATCAAACAAGATCTTAAAGTTTGAATAGTTAAAAAGTTGTCACCATACAATTTTAATCCGTTATAAACTTTTAAACCATTCATTAATGGGAAACCCGCATTACTTGCTTTTCCAGCTATCGCATTTACTGAAAACAACATAGATGTTATGGTTATAGATATTATTAGTTTTTTTATTTTCATCATTATATTATTATACTCCTATCAAGATACTATCATTTTACCTCAAGTTAAAAACTATACAAGAATATTGACTTCATATTATTAAATTTTATAAGATTATTCTCAAATATTATATAAAAAATATTGACAATATAAAAAAATAAAATATAATTGTAACTGAAAATTGATAGCAATATTATTTTTCAGTTAATGCTCCATTGGAGGTTAACACGTAACAAATGGAAGTCGAAAGATTCCAGAAAAAAAATCATGGTTCAACATAACGTGAAGGAGAAAATACTATGAGAAAATTCAACCAAGATCTACACCCATTCAATCAAGTTTCAATCGGTTTTGATAGATTACTGAAAGAGTTATACGATCAGATACCAACGCAAACTCAATTCCCAAAATATAACATAATTAAGCACTCTGAAACAGAGTTTGAACTTGTTTTAGCTTTGGCGGGATATTCCCAAGAAGATATTGAAATCTCTTCAAAGGAAAATCACTTATTTATATCTTCTACAAAAAACAAAGAAAATGAAGATGACAATAAAGAATATCTTTATCAAGGCATTGCAAAAAGAAACTTTAAGTTTAAAATGATGCTTCATGAGTATACAACAATAACTGGAGCTACAATGAAAGATGGTATGTTAATTGTATCATTGAAAAACATCATTCCAGAGGATAAATTGCCTAGAAAAATTGAAATTAAATAATTTTTAATTTCTAAAAAAGAGTGCAATATTGCACTCTTTTTTTTTGCCTAAATAAATAACAACCTAAAATACTTTACAAAAAAAAATAATCAACTATAATTTCTCCTATAATTTTAATTATGTATTATATCCTTAGTTAAAGTCGTGAATAACCACACCCTAAAGGATGTGACTTCTTATTGAAGCCAAATTCTTAGGATTCAAGTTGCTTCGGCTTCTTGTGGTTATTTTAATCCCACTTTTTAGTTGAAAAACTAAAATAGGATATGAGTATTACCTACAAATTTTTCCAGTTTGTAGCACTATTAATCTTATATCAAGGGTAGGAAAAAATAACAGCCTTCGGGTTGATTTAACGTAAATAAGAGGATGATAATGCAAAAAAGCAAAAGTAATGATGAGCAATATTACGTTTATGTCCAAGACATAGATGGAACTCCGCTTATGCCGACCAAGCGTTTTCGCAAAGTGAGACTTTTATTGAAAAAAGGTGAGGCCAAAGTCGTTTCTTACGATCCGTTCACCATTAAAATGCTTTATAATGTAGGGAAAGAAGTTCAAACGCTTAATTTGGGTATTGATACAGGCACTTCAAATATTGGCGTTTCTGTCACAACAAACGAAGGCAAAGAATTACTTTCCTCTACATTTAAAACAAACACAGTAAAGATAAAAGGTACTATGGAAAAACGCTTTTCCCATAGACACACAAGAACACGATTTAAACGAGAAAAGAAAAAACGTAGAGCTATTGCTAATAATACTCATTTCAAGGGGGTTAAAGAGTTTATGGCCTATGGCGCAAAAACCACCACAAAATACAAAGTAATTCGTTCTTCAATTTGTCGTTTAGAAAAAAAAGTCAAGCATGGCAAGTTATCAAATACCGCGCAACATTGCCTTGATAATCACATCAATGTAGTCAACAAAATAAAGAAAATATTACCCATTAAAAACGTAGTGGTAGAATATGCTTCATTCGATCTTCATAAGTTAATTAACCCCAATGTAAAAGGCGTTGATTATCAAAAAGGGGCGCTCTATAATGAGTTAAATCATAAATCTTATGTATTAAATAGAGATGGACATACTTGTGTTTTGTGTAACAAAAGAAAAAAAGATGAGTCTCTTGAAGTGCATCATGTTATTTATAGAGCTAATGGCGGTGCAGATCATTTTAATAATCTGGTGACGTTACACAATGAATGTCATAAAAAAGTACATAATGATGTCAAAATAGAGGAAAATCTTTTTAACATAATTAAACAGAAAGATATTTTAAAAGAGACTATTCAAACAAAACAAGCCACTATTTTAAACAGTATTATGTCACGATTTTTTCTATTTTTACATAATAATTTTGATTATGTAGAAGAAACTTTTGGTTATGAAACAAAAGCGAAACGTTATGAATACGGGATTGATAAATCGCATAATAATGATGCATTTGTTATTTCCTTTGGCAATAATAAACCCAAAAAATTAAGTCGTGCGATAGAAATTGAATACGAACAATTTGCCAATAACAAGCGTGTATTCATTTATGCCACGACAAAAAGAAGGTACACCGCCATTATTGAGGGTAAAAAAATTACTGTTTATAATCGAAAAAAAGCAATGAACCAAAAAGAAGATTCTCTTGAAGAGTTTAGAGCAAAATACACTCAAAAGCACGTTTCTCAACTAAAAGTATTAAAAGGTACCGTTAAGTTTCAAGATCGGTCACATTACTCGTTTGAAAAGGGGGATTTGGTCACGCTCAATGGAAAATTAAAGGTAATTTCAGGCAACACCAATAACGGAAAGTATGTAAGATTGAAGAATGAGGGAACAACTAATTTCAGTCCTAAAGAGTTAACAATGCTTAACCCTCGCCAAAATTTCAGAAGGATTAATTGGTAACTAAGGCGCAATTTATCCCTGACCTGAAGGACAGGGTATTATTGCTAAAATTTGAGTACTAAATGATAAATCAAAAAAAATGCGGAGCTATAAGATGATAATATTTGAGATAAAAGAAGATTTAAAAGAAAAAATTCAGTTTTTAATTAAGGATTGTAAACTTAGTGAGGAGTTATTAATTAAGTCCTTAAGTTATGAACATTTTAATCCTGACGATATATTAATAAAAATAAATGAAGCTTTACATTTCGGTGAATTACCTTTATTAAATAATTCAACAACATTAAGTCAAAGTATTAAAATGTTGGAAATATTCAAAGAGAGAATCCAAAAAGGATTAGAAGATGAAGAAGACGATCTTAATTTTAATAACTTCGATATGGATAGTAGATCTGAACTTGAATTTATAGTAAAAGGCTTTTATCCAATTATGATATTTGGCAAAGATTTTTTATCAATTGACTGGTTTAGATATGGTTTTAAAGATCCTTCTGAAATGTGTTATTCTTTGGGGGCGTACATAGCTAATATAATAAGCTTCAAAGATGATAGAGAAGTTTCTGTGTTAAGCAATAATGATGACCTGTATTTTTATCAAAATAACATACATGGTGATTTCAGATTAATAAAGTATGATTTATCGAATAAAGAAATGCTCAATCCCTTAAACCCTTTGAATGAATTTGAACTACTTCCATTTTCAAGACCTAAAAGAGTTGCCTCTATATCAGGCTATCACAGTGTAGAGTCCTCATTTTTAAATGCTCTACTAATTTACGCCTACAAATCTAAAATACAACTTGATATAGTGGATAATATTGACCAGTTTGTAAATGAGTTAATTAATGAAGGTCAATCGTTTGGTTTCTTTGCAGATGCAGGCAATTATTGTCGTTCGTCTTCGGTATCCATGCTGCATACAATAGAATACAATGGTGGTAATATTCCAAATATTTATACAGGTTTTGATGATTTAAGATATATTGCAGAAATTAAAGGAGGAGAGTTGGTCTATAATTATAATGGGGAAGATAAAACAGCTTTTAAAATACCCAATAATATGGTAAATAGTTTGATTATTGGTCTTTTCAAAAAAGTATTAAAGGGAAACGGAAGATCTTCAGTGTCAGAGTTATATGATTGCGTAAAAGAATACAAAGAAATAGTTTTGAAAATTCACCAAAAATAGAAAAATAAAACCCCTTATTCTAGTTATTTGAAATTTCAATAATGATTCAATAAAAACAAAACGGATAACACCAAATTGAGTATTCAGTATTAAATTAAAGAGCAAATTCCTAAAAAGCTCTTTAATTTAATATTATTTAGTATTGATTAATATTAAAATGCCCTTTTAATCAACTAAATCAACCATTTCTTCATTATTGGCGATGCGTAATAAGGTACTATAAAACCCTTCAGTATAGTTGTTTTTAGATTTTCCAGTTGTTTTTGAGAACGCATAAGTACTATCAATAGAATAATCACCATCAGCACCTTCGATAAAAACTCCATCTTCTGTGACGTTTTCAATAGTAACTAAAGACTCCGTTTTAAATCCCCCACCAGTAAGTTCTCTTACAACGATATCACCGCTTTTTAAATTTTTTAAGAATTCTTTAGACATATTGTTCTCCGTTAATATTGTAATTTTGAGGCTTTATTATATTGTATTTTAATTTCAAAATCAATCAAAATATTAAAAAAAATATACATTATTGATACCTAGTTTTGCGTTTTACTCTTTTAAATTCCATCCCAAAAAATCTCATTCCACACCTCAACAACCTTATCCCGTTCTACACCTTCTTCCTGTAAAAGCTCTGAAAGAAATTCTATCATAACATTTTGCGTTTCTTTTGCCGCTGCCTCAGCGTCAAGTTCTGCTTCTGAATTTATGAACATTAAATTTTCAGCCATAAAAGACCTTATAAGCATAATTGGCTCATGCTTACTTCTCTCATTTATATATTTTTTAGCCAAAGAAACGTAAAATTGATTACCTTCTTTTGATAAGGTATTCCAATACTCTAAATCAAGAAATTTATCCACTATAATACCTCGTTATTATACGTAATTTGTAGGTAAATAATAGCATACAGTAAGATAAAGATCAATATTTTAATACTTAATCTTCAATTACCTCAATACCAAATCTAGCTACATTTTCAGATTTATTAAAAATAAAAAAGAAACTACGGTTAGTTTCTTTATATCGTCCAAAAAATAAATTAAGAAATTAACATTATAAGAAGTGTGATATTCAGTAAGCACACTTGTTAAATAATTTTTACCTTAAAATCAAATTCTCATATTTAATTGTAAATTTCATTACAAAGTTCCTGTGCTCTTAATTTAGCCTTTTTTTGTTCATTATTACTCAATTTATATAAAATATCTTCTCTTCTCTTTTCTTAATAATAGTGCCTATTTGTTACTCCTTTTTAATTTATTCCCAACTCAATAAACTTTGTCTTATTTTTCGAATATTAAAACAAATACTATTACACTATAATATTAGTTGTAAATGAAATTTTGGAAAGGCAGAAATATAACTTCAATCACAAGTAATTTAATAGCGTTTTTAAATTATAATTTATTTTCTAAGAAGGATTTAATAGTTGCATAATACTTTATTAATTGAGCATTTTTATAATAATTATCTGAATATTTTCCATCTTTTTTAGATAGCAATAAATTATAATCTTCTTCTATCTTAGTTAATTTATCATTTATTAATTTTAGTTTTTTACCGATATCATCCAATGATAACCTATTTATTTTCTCTTTATTTTCTTCTATAATCAATTTTGATAATTGCCTTCCATAAATATCTCTATCTAAAAAAAACTCAATACTGGCGATATCTTCTTTTAATATAAAATTTTCATCAAATCTCATTTTCATCTCTTGCGATATTGATAAGCCCAACACTAAAGGTTTTGTATAATTTTTAGTGAATTTTCTTATAATTGAATAAATATAAATTTCAGAATCGGAATCATTTAAAACTTTTTCTTTGTTTAACACACCATCTTCAAGCAAGTAAAGGTAGTCTGATAAAGATATCAATGAATTCAACCAATATCTTTGAGTGTTAGTATCCTGCTTGTTCATTCCAAATAGTTTTAATAAATCTTTATTATTACTTAAGACAGCTTCATCATATATTGTTTCAAAATTATAAACCTTATATATCGTCTCTGGATCTTTCTCTATTAGTTTTTCAATATATCCGTTAGGTAGTAATGATAATATTTTTAAAGTTCTTCCTACCCACATAGGTTCACCGAGACCATGAATATTTCCCTTAAATATATAATTTTTACTTTCTGGGTTCAATATATCATTCATTTTAATTCCTTTTTATTGGCTTTTATTGAGTATATCTCAAAAAAAAATAACGTCAATAAAACACCTTCGGATTTATTTTGTAATAAACTCTACTTAAAAGAAGATGTTTTTTTAAATAAATAATTTCTAAAAATTTTCCCCCCAAAAAAACACTGAAATAATAGTGCCTTTTTATGTTAAAAATTAATTTTAAGGTCTATTTCTATTTTTTTAGCTTTCTTTACTTCAGGTTTTGGTAAATTTTTGCCAAAAGTTTTTCCATTCAAAATAACATTATTCCATTAATTAACTATGGACGATTCTTTGATCTACTATTATTAGATTGTTTTTGCATTAACTCAATAGTAAAATCATAACGTAAATTAGTCAAAGCCTTTCCAAGAAGGTTCAATCCTTTCCATTTAGAGGGATCTGCAATATTAGGATCGTCTTTGCTCATTTTTACACCATAAATGTCATCATATTTTGATGCCTCTACAAGAATAGTCCCTTTTGTTAAAAGAAGTTTTTCTTCCATATCTTTATTTTGTGAATACTTAAGTTTAGAACCATAAAATATAATTTCCTCACGGTTTTCTAACCATAGTTTTTCATCCCAAGCAATACCATCATTTTTACAAACTTCTTTTCCGAGCGCTTTAATTTGCCCTTGTATAGCACTCCACAAATCTGCTATTGTCTTTACCTTATCAATCCTATATTTAGGTATCATATTCTTTAATGCAGTATCATTTAAGAATTTTTCTGCTGTTTCATTTGATAGAATTTCCTTATTTGTTAAGCGACCTGCAAGAAATTCACTAACTAAATTAATCTTATTTAGTTCCATTATTTTATTTGCAACTGTTTCATCTTTAAATAATTTTGCTTTACTAAACATCATGAATTGTTCGGCTGACACAAAGTTTTGTTCTTTATCCCTAAAAACAGAAGGATGCCACTGACTAAATACATCAAATTGTGTAAAAAATGTAGTCAACTTCTTTTCACTTTTTGATCTTAAAATAGTATCATAGGCATCTTTGACTGCAACAGACATATTTTTAGAATTTATCGAAACGGATCTTATTGTTCCATTTTCTATAGCTTTTTTATGAGCTTTTTGGAGTCGCTGAATACCCTCACTTTTTCTAATCCCTGAATTTGTCGCCCCATTAAGCTTTAGTTCTATACTTTCCTTGTAACTGTCATGGAATACAATGTTGTCAGGAACTTCTTTGTTATCTATTAGAAACCCAAGCATTTCAAGAGGATAGTATCCATTTAAGGATTTTTTCGCACCACCATTAGCCCACTTATCATTTTGATAAACAATGATAAACTCCTTATCTGGATTCTGCTTTGCACACTCGTACAATTCAAGAACATTATCAGAAATTTGCTCTGGTGATACACTTTTGTAATCCCCTTTATCATAAGTTATGCCCGTTTCTTTTTCATAAAAACCAACGTCCCATTTCAAGTTTTTAGTAATTAAACCATAACTTTGCCCCATTAATCCACGACCTTGATCTTTAATAGCGCCAAAATTATCAATAGCAGTTTTTGCTGCACCAGCGCCATGTGACCCTTTAGGGTTGCTCCCAAAAACGAAAATCTGGTTAGCATTAAGCTTATTTATGTATTTTCCAGACCAATATTTTCTTTCTTTCATTTTTTTTATTCCTTATTATTTACAATATACATTATATCACAAATTTTAGCATTTAGCAGATTATTTTTTGTTAAAATAACCATATTGCACATTAAATAAATAAGTAATGAAAATGGAAGTTGTTTAATAAATTGTCTAAAAATATTATTAATGTAAAATGATAAAAAACCTTGCTTTTTTGTTTTATTTTTTATATAATTGTTTTATAATTTAATCCATAAAGAGAAATAAACCATGCCTTGTATTTTAATGGAAAGGAAGTCACCCGCAGATGCCTATATGTCTCATTGTAGCAAAATGATTAATATAAATACTCCTTATTTTAAGAATGTCGATGACGCTTACAAAGGTGATAAGCCTATTTGCCCAAAATGTCGAAAAATACTTAATCTTGAAAAAAAGGCTGTAAAGAAGAGTATAACAAGCATTAAAGCTTTTACAAAAGAAATGGTAATTTACTTTAATGATAAAACAAAAATTACATTAACTATTCAATATAATGAGGATACTGGTTATTTTATTGAAGATTTCAAAAATTTAGATTCTGAATTCTTTGAACAAGTTCAAAAACAACTTCGTTACTTAACGAAAGAACAAACATTTATTCAAGTAAAAAGAATGAGTTTTGATGAAGTAGATTTAACTATTATTGAGAAATTATTGAATGATGCAAATCATCTCAATCAATTAAAAATAAGTTTGGATGAAATTGAAAAATTAAAAGAAATAAAACGTAAATTCAAAATTCATGTTTTAAATCAAAAAATGCCTTATTGTTAAAGTCAACTTATTACATTACTATTAATTTCGGAGGTCATTATGTTCTCAATAAACTATACTTTTTACTACTTTCTCTATATTAGATCTTTTATTAGAAATGCGGGTGGACTTCCTGCTTCTATGCTTACACGCTCACAAATAAAAAAAGAATGCATTCTTTTTTATAAACTATTTAATGTATTGCAATTTAACAAGGATGATAAAAAGCTCCTTTCATTCTTCCCTGATCGTTCAACAATAGAAGGCTTTGCGGTAGATGAAACCAAAAACTCTTTTAATTACCGCGCTTTCTTCTCAGTCAACAATAATAGCTTTCACATAACTATTAAGAGTAAAAAAATCCCTTTCTTTGGATTATTATCAAAAGTTTTGTCTGGGACTTTTTTGCATTACTTTCTTTTTGATATCAATTTAGGTGTAATGGATTTTAACAAGCCTAAGCTTAATGGCTCCACACTTATTTTAAATTTTACAATTATAGATATTATTGGTTTAGTTAATATTATGACTAACAAGAATATTGATCCCGAAGATCGAAAATCTCACGCCTCAACATTATTTGAAAATAACTTTAACTGGATTGAAAACGTTGTTAATGATTTTTCAAAAAAAAGCGAAGAAATTAAATAATTATTATTATTTCTTTTTAAAAAAATAGATTCGCACAATAATTATTAATTATTTGTGCTAAATTCACCTTAAATAAATCAGTATGGCATTTCCATTATTAATTGATATATGCTTGTGATTTCTTAATCCAACACTAGTATATTGTTCTTCCTTTTTTTCATAAACTTCAAGGCTTTTCATTAAAGGAATAATTAATTCTTCTTTTCTATAGCTATAGTTAATAATATCTTCTTCTACCTCCCAACTTACTTCCATTATTTTATTATTGCCATCAATATTTTTCTCAAACTCTTTAAATGTATTTTTTTTGCCGCTATCAACTTTAAAGTACTTACATTTTATTTGATAATTAAATTCTTCTTTTTTCTCGCAAATTATTAATGCAATTTCATTTTCTTTACCCTTCTTATCTTTGGCTTCAAAAACACGTTCGTAAAAAAGATATTCAGACTCCATTTCTAGCATAGTAATGTTCTTGTTTATTTTTTTTGGCTCTATTAAATTTTCTATATCCTCTATATGATTTGCGCAACCTGATAATAATACCATTGCACAAAGTATTACCACTCTCATTCTATTTTCTTCCCGTTAGTCTATTTGTTTTATTAAAATCTACCATACTAATATGCCTTTACAATATTATACTTTACTTTTATTTTACCTTATGGTAAAATTAGTTAATAAAATCTACTTAAATAATCAATGAGGTCATTATGCATATCATTAACAAAGTGCTAGATAGAAACGAGCCTAAGCTAAAGTGTGACGAAACTTGTAAAAACTTTTGTTTTCCACTTCTTGATGTTGCTTGCGTACTAAGCTCTGTATATTCTGTTCGCAAAAATGAAGATTGCGCAATACACTCTCAAATTAAAATTAAGTCAATAACATAGTATGGACATTAACACTGATATTAATAGCAGCAAAAAATATACATTATTTATCTTTATTGCATTTGTTATAATTTCTTTTTCATTGCATTATTTTAGCGAATTAAGCTTAATTAAGTATATATTTAAGCCTTTTGAAACAGCTATGCATGAATTTGGACATGGTTACACATCTATGTTATTGGGTGGATCTATTATTGATTTACACTTAGAGTACAATCAAGGTTCTGTCACTCATCAAATATCTTCTTGGGCTGCGCCATTTGCTTCTTTTGCAGGCTATTTCTCTGCTTCTTTGTTTGGATTTTTAATCTATGCCTCAAGCCTTTATGCAAGCAAAATTTTAAAAATATTTTTAATTATTTTTTCTTCATATTGGTTAATACACGTTGATAGCTTAATGACGCTCACCATTCTTTTACTTATTATTGGAACATTTGTTGCTTCTTGGTTCCTAAAGTCCTTTGGATGCTATTTATTGCGTTTTATAGGCGTATATATAATGGTTTCTTCTATTTACTCCCCAACCTACTTATGGGCATATTCAGATAGTGGAGATCACGTTTCTTTAGCAGAGCAAACGCTAATACCTTCTTTCATATGGATTAGCTTATGGTTTGTTATAGGATTAGCATTTATGTACCAAGCATTAAAATTATCCTTTAAACATGATAAAACAAAATCAACAAACAATAAGTGATAACTTAAATATTTAAGAAAGCAACAACCAGCATAAAAAAAACTATCAAAACCTACTCATTTAGTTTTTTTTACTTTAAAGTGCTTATTTTTGAATTTCACACTTAAGATCCGCTGGTAGATCTATGATAATAAAGTTTCTTGATAAAATCTCGAAGGGGCTTTATACTCATTTGACAACCAATTATACAGTAACTTCCAAAATTTAGTTGTCGATAGTTTGTCTTATTTCTCATATATATCCTCTGGCACTATGAGACTACAAGCTTTATCTTTGTGGATAAAGTGTATTTTACTTGTTTGATAATATTCTTCTAATTTATAATATCTTCTTGCCATAACATATGCTGCGGCTTGGTGTGTGCTTATTCCGTATTTTTTAGCATATAATGTCTTTCCAAGCATTGAGCTGTATGCTGCATTTTTTACTATGAATACAACACCGTTTAGTAGACAATTCAGACGTATTCTTTCTTTTATTTTTGCATACGCCAAGGTGTGCAATATTTTATTAAATTTTTTATCTATGTTTTTTAATTGCTTGTTTTTTGCTTCCATAAAATCTAGATCTTCAATGACAATATGCTTCTTTTTCTCTTTTGCATAAGTAATGATCTCTTTTATGTGCCTGTTTATCATTTGCTCACGATGCCCACTTTTATTTGTCTTGCCAAAATTAAAGCGATACACCTTTGAATGTAATAATTTTCCGACCTTATTTATCTCCGACATAGCAATGTTATCGTAATTTATGTCAATGCCGATCACCCCATTGCGATCATGAGTAATACTACTCTCTATTTTTCTGGGTATTGAAGCGTGAATGCCAAATTCGCCATTTTTCTTTAAAATAATTAACATTAGCGCCTTTTTTAAATTGTGAGTGAAAGAGTGCCTTCCCACCAAAAACAATGCCATCAAAAATATGATTATCGAGTTGAAATTGTAAATGTTGCATTTTTTGAGTAATGTTAACTACTTTATTATTAAGATACTCAACATTCTCATACATTTTTCTAATGTGATTTTGCCCGTTTTTCAAATCTTTATAGGCTTTTTTTGCATTATTATGACGCGCTTGCGCCTCATTAAAGCTTTTGAGTATTTCTTGGTGTTTGATTTTTTTAGCGTCAAGATCTAACTTTTTTAATTCAACGAGAGAAGCGCATTTGGCTTGAATTGAAATATCAATCGCCCTTGCATAACGAGCAGAAAGGATGTTTTGCGGCTTTTCATTTAAAGTGAAGTATTGAGATTGTCGATATTGATCGCACTTATTTTTATCATAAGTGCCTAATTAATTGTTTTTCTTTAGGAATACAAATCTTTTGGTTGTGTAGTGAAGAATTTCAGACATACAATCTTGTATAAAAGTATCATCTTGCGGATCATTACTTTTAAATACACTTTTGTATGTAATTATCGGAAGAGTTATTACCTAAAATATCAGAAATATTTACTTCACCAAGATTACTTAATGTTAAGTTACCATTAACAACAATATTAGACCCAAAATTTGAAAAACTTATAGTTTCTTTATTTTCTTCTAAACTCCTTTTTTTAGTTTTTAAGTATAATACAATGAGGCACATCTTGCAAATTTTTTTTATTTTTATATATATATATATATATATATATATATATATATAAAAAAAGGAATTATTTATGAATATAATTATTTTCAAGCTTATTGTATTTTTTCAACTTTTACTATCTTTTATTTATTTAAAAAATATTGTTTTTAGTAATCAAGCTGATTTAGTTTTTTTTGTTAAAATCGTAATTTTTTTTATATCTTGGATTAGCTTATTTCTATTATATTTAAATAAAAATAAACTAAACAAGCTAAATAAACTAATCGTTGATTTTTTTCTTCTTTTTATATATTTATCTTGTATATCCTTATTTATTATTCCTTCCATAAGTTATCATTACCCCTCAAGTATTGAGGACAATCAAGAATTTAAACAATAAATACATAAAACACCAATATATTTAATTATACAATTTAAAAGGTTAAACTTGTGATAAAATAAATATTAAACTCTATTATTATTGTATTTGGTATTTTTCAAGTGTTTTTTTTATTTTTTTTGACAAAATATTTCTTTATTTTAACTCTATTGTATCTAAAAAAAAATTAAACAAAATAACAACAATAAGAATTTACTCTATTATTGTATTTATTTATATTTTCTTAATCCCATCTAGACAATCAGTTATAATCAACGAAAAAGATTCAGATCATTTTGCTGGTTGATTAAAAATAATATCTTCATAAATGGAATTATCTTCAAAATTATTGTTTTTTATTTTTAATATCTTTTATTTATTTAAAAAAAACTATTATTGTAGTAAAAAAAATGGTGACAAAATATTTAAATCTTCTTCAATTACATTTATATTTACATCTACACCTTTTATAACAGAATAAACTTTCTCACCATGATATTTATTAGTAAAATCAAAAAAAATCAATCACAAATATGTCTGCATTTTTAAAATCATCTACCTTTATTAAGTTATTGTCTTTTGCTTTTTGGTAACTTATTCCTTTTTCTGATAGTTCCCAATTACTTGAATATGACGTTTTTGAAAAAAAACACCAATAAAAACACTACTAAATAAACATAATTCATTATTTTTTCCTTTTATTAAAAACTAAATAAACATAATTCATTATTTTTTCCTTTTATTAAAATTTTCAACATTATATATATATATATCAACCTTTGCAAGTGTTTTTTTATATGATATGATATAAAAATAATTTAAACAAAAAAGGAATTTCCTCAGTGATAAGGATATTAAAATTATCTATTTTATTCTTAGGTGCAATACAGCTATTTATACTTTATTTTTTAACCAAATACTTACTTCTTTATTTTTTTTATAACATGGAAATAGTTTGGATAACAATACTAATACCTTTTATAGTACTAAACTTATACATATCTTGGTTATTAATAAAAAAAATAAAATCAAGTAAAATTTTAATTATTACTTATACCTTTTACATATTACTTGTTTTTTTAATCCTTAATATAGGATTAATAGGTAACAAAAGCACAGTAAATATAGTAATTAATCAAGAGCAACACATTGATGATGAAAAAAAGATTTTCCAATAAACAGACTAAATTATCAACTGTAAATTTTACAATTATTACACTTGAAAATAAAAAAAGATGCAATATAATTTTATAGAAAAATTAGAAAAAATTAAAAAAACAAACAAATAAACACATTAAATACATTAAACATTATTACTCTCCTTTTTTAAAATGTTATTATAGTTGAAAAAGAATTTAATTTCAATATAATAATAACTATTACTATTTATTTAAGGCACTTATATGTTCAAAAAAAATATTCTCTAAATTTCCTTGATATTATTTAATTTTGTGGTTTTTAATTCTGTGTCTTTTAAAATTCAAAGACAGTATGAAGATCTTCAAGTATTAAACATTCTTTTAATTCTTATTGCCTCACTAATCTTTATTAATTTTATTAATTTTATTATTTTTAACTTATTATACTTTAAAAAAATAAAACAAGCGGCACGTAAAAAAGTCATTATATTTTCTTTTGTTATTTTTTTATTTTCTTGTTTATTTTACATTAATTCACAAGCAACAAACAGAGATAGTTCATCATATAATGAAAAATTTGACACCTTTTTTAAATAAAAAGGATATCTACTTGAAAAGAAAATTAATTTACATAATATTGTTTTTAATAAATACAATTATTTTAAACCACCTTGTTTCAACAATAAATGAATTAAAATTTTGCATTCATTCTGACATATCTCCTGAGTATAAGTATATATACTATACATTAATGCCAATATTTTTAAATTTTTTTATTTTAACTCTATTATATCTAAAAAAAATTAAACAAAAAATACACAAAATAACAACAATAACAACAATAACAATTTACTCTATTATTTTATTTATTTATACTTTCTTAATCTCATCTAGGCAGTTAAATACAATTAACGAAAAAGATTCAGAGTATTTTACTGGTTGATTAAAAATAATATCTTCATAAATGTAATTATCACAACATCAACCATATGTTATATATATATATTACAATTAATTTATTTTTTTCTTTTTTTATTTTTTTTACTTCTAAAGAGTATTTTTCAATAGTTATCTCTTTACATTCTAATTTCCTAAGCAATTCTTCTTCTACCCTATCGTAAGACTCTTGTTTGTTTAAAAAATCAACTTTATTTACCACTTCTTTAATATTTATTAACTCTTCTTTTGCCAAATCTATATAATGATCTAGTGAATTTACGTTTTTATGCCCTGTTACTTGTTGAATTTGAGTCTTTAATGAATTAACATCAAGCAATGCATTTCTAAAATCATCTTGATTTTCAAAATCATACTGCTTTATTAATCTAACAAAATATTTTGTGATGAATCTATGTCTAAACATATGAGCACAAACTTGATTTTTTATACCTGACAACAACCTTAATCTCTTTATTTCATTTGTTAATGTTATATTTTGTAATTTTTTACCTGTTGTTTCACTAATAAATAAAAAACCTTCGTCCTTTATTTTTCCTACTGTATTTTTTACAACTCTGCTTCTATTTATTTTTATAAATAAAATTATTTCTTTTAACTCTATTTTTTCAACAGGAACTAATCTTGTTGACTCTACTTTTCTTTTTAAAGTGATCATTTTTAAAAATGAATTCTCTTGATTATATGCATTCTCTATGTCAATTATTTTTAAGTGAGCTAATTCACCAGATCTTGCGCCTGTCATTTCAAGTAATTTAAGCATTATTATTGTTTTTTTCTTATAAAAAATGATGTACTTAATTCTGGAATTGCGTCTTGGTTCCTAAAGTCCTTTGGATGCTATTTATTGCGTTTTATAGGCGTATATATATTTATTCTCCAACCTACTTATGGGCATATTCTGACAGTGGTAATCATGTGTCTTTAGCCGAACAGACCCTTATCCCTTCGATAGTATGAATTATAATTTGGTTTATCATTGGGTTGTTTTTTTGTATCAAGCATTAAAGTTATCAATTAAACAAAGTAAACCAATTAATAAGTCAGATATCTAGTTCTTTTAAAACTTGGATTAACCTCTTTAATGATTGTTCTGAATCTTTCTCTATCTTATTTATATCTAACTTATATTCAGAGTCATACTTGTTGCTAAAGTCTAAGCTTAAGTTATTTATTAAAATAAATATTTCCTCACCTGTACCTGAAATTTCTACTCTATTAATATTATATATATCAATCAAGTAGTTAATTAATTCAGTTGTTAAAAACTTATCCATTTTTTCATTATTATTTGTATAGCAAGTGTATTTTTCTTCAAATTCAATATTATCGACTTCATACAAATCAATCTTTTCTGACACAAAATATTCTTTTTTATAATCAAATTTACCTATTTCTCTTATAACAAATTTAAAATCCATATTAGTTTTCTTTGTTTTTACTAACACGCCACAGTCAACTGTGCTCCCATTATACTCCATTCCATTTACAGAGTTTCTTACATCAGATAGTTCATATTCTCTATCAATGAACTTTACCTTCATATAATCTTCTTTATCGAATATACTGCCGTTACCTATTGTTAATAAATCTGATTTCTTAATGTCTTTTACAGATAAGCCTTCCGTTCTTTTTATTGTATAATCTTGAAAATATTTAGAAAAAATAGTCGGCAAAACATCTATATAAACTACTTCTTGAACCCTATTTTCCTTATCTGTTGTTATTTTGTCCAGTATGTATAAGTTTATCCCTAAAATCACAAACGCCAACACAATTGATTCAGCAACATTTAATATACCAAATTGATATAATAAAAAATACATAAAAGGAATAAAAAATAGATTTACAAGTGGCATTATTTGCCCTCTTATTTTATTTATTTTTCTATTACAGTTTTCTTCCATCTTTAATATGTTTTTAATTTTTATCATCAATTTTTATGACAAGGATACTCCTTCCTTTAGGTGGGATAGTAATTATCTTGCCCTTCTCCTCTTAGTTAATTGTTTTGTATAATTGCTATAGTTATAGTAATCACACTACTTATATCACTTTATATTAAAAAAAAATTTTTTCAAATACAAATTAATACTTATATTAATATTGTTTTTGCAAACCAATCTTTTAAATTGACATTACTTATAAAAAATCGTATAATCATCCAAATATTTCAATGTAAGGGTCTTTAATGGTTGTTAAAAATAATATAATTGTCAATAATAAAGAAAAAATTGATGAAATTAAAAAATATCATTCAAGCTCAAATCTTGATGAAATTATTAAAATCACGTTCCCAAATCAAAGCACTTCATTTTATTTTCAAATAAAATCCGAGATTAAAAGACTGGGAAAAAAGTGTAATCGCATTTTAGATCTTAGAGATAAAATTAAAAATACTGAAATCCAAGATATTGAATATCAAGGTGTTCGCCATCATCTTACTGAAAAAACACTTATTGAATTTAGAAAACTGATTGAGTATTACAATGGAGAATACACACTTGATGTTTTTGAGTCAATTAATCAGTATGTTAAAAATTTAAAACAACAAGAATTTGATGAATTTAATAAAAAAACAGAAAAAAAAGATCAAAAAGAAAAAAAACTAAAAACATCACTATCCAATATAAGCTTTACTGACTTTTTTATTCGAAAAGAAGAGAGGATGCATTTTGCCGTTCCTATATCTATTTTTGAAGAAGAAGGTGTTAATTTAGCAGATTCCATTCGCTTAATTAAGCACTCTTTTGCTAATGGCGAACGAAAGTCTATACAAAATGGATTAACAACTGACATATCTATTAATGGCTTAGGTATCAAGGTATCTAATTTAGTTGAATACCAAAAAGGTCAAAAACTGGTTATACGAATGACTGGTATTGAAGGTGATTTTGTTGTCGATCAGCCTTTTATACAATATGAGGTAATTAAGATTGAAGATAAAAATCAATTTAAATACATTGCTTTAAAAAAGATTGAAGATGACCTTAATAGTGAAATTAATACATATACAAAAAATTTAATAAATGGCAATAAAAAACGATATAAAATTTCATTAGAGAATGTTGTTGAAGCTGTAAAGGGTAAAAGTTATGAACAGTTCTATATTTCAAAACTCACCAATATGCCTGTTTATTTCAATTTAAATCAGGATACTAAAGAATTAACAACTAAATATAATTTTATTAATAAAAATAGTTCAAATATTATTAATTTTTTTAAGCATCCTCAACAAAACAATATTTTTGAGCAGGCTATTAAACATTCTAAATTATCAAATCTAATAGATGCAGATAAAGAAAAATGCATTCTTTATTTCGCCTGTTTTTATATTGAAAAAAATGATAAAAAACATTTTTATTCATTTTCAGCAATCAGCAATGATGACATTAATTTGAAAAAATTTATAAAGTATGGAAGTCAAATAAATACATTAAAGGTATTTAAAATTAATTTTATGAATATTAATGGCGTTGAAGACTCTTTTATCCCTTCTACATTACCAAAAGATATACTAAAACAAGTATCTCCGCAGGAAATGAGAATTTCTCCACTCATTGAACGTTCTTTAAGTGATATTAATTATTTAGGTATTTTCACTGATGTTACCCGATATTACAATATGGATTTTTTCAAACATATTAAGATTGAAAAAATAGACTTAACATTTCTTAGCCAATGTCAAGTAAAAAACTTTTCAGAAGCTCCAAGTCAATCCATTCAAGCAGAAAGCAATGAATTTACAAACCATGATCGATTTATGGTCAATACAATGATCACGATACATAAAGGGGTTGAAAAAATCATTTGTCACACTACTGATATATCTGTTGAGGGTTTTCGAGTTAAGTTTGATTCTCCTAATTCATTGTCTGAAAATATAAATGTTAAAGTTTCTTTTAATGAATATGAACAAAATTATCACAATTTAAACAACCTTAATTATAAAATTGTTAACCACAATGACAACACACTTTATTTACAAGCAATAGGTGATTTACAAGTTCATAAAGGGGCTATTTTTTGGAAAAAATATATTAATTCAAATTATAATAAATTACGCCATGCAGAAACTAATAATAACTTTATCGGTTTATCAAAAGCACTTCGTAATATATTTAGTAAACATCATAATAATTTACTTTGTTTTTTAGAAACTTCCAATAGGCAAGTAAAACCTTTTGCAATTTCTTATTCACATAATTTAGGTAGTCGTTGTAATTTACTAAACAAACTTAATATAAATCAGAACAATTTACACAAAGAGATCCAACCATTACTTTTTAATCATAACTTTTTAAACAGAGTTGACTTAATAAGCAAAAGCATTACAGCAGATGCACCTATTGGTAAATTACTTTGTTTTGTTAGTTTTAAAAATTTTACAACTGAAAAAAAGATTTTCAAAGTAATGTTTGAAGATCAATTTAAAACTGAACGCGATAAATATGATTTTCTCAACACTGTAGATAAAAGTGAAAGTTTTGTATTTGAATTGGAAATTACAAAAAAAACAAGAGTATTTAATAAGTATTTTAAAAATGAAATAAATTATATACAAAGTTACTCTTTATACAAAGCTGAAAAACTAATGGAAAATATTTCTAGAGTATCAGGATTAGTAGAAATAAAAGACATAACGAACATAATTAAATCACAATATAAATAATTCACTATATCTTCAAGTTTTTTTTAAAAAAAGCTTGAGTAAATCAACCAAACATTATAATATATATATCAAATGTAAACCCAAGGAGTAGTAAAGATTATGAACACACAAACACAAACATTAGGGACAGACACCAACCAATTAGAAGCAATTCTTAGAAATAAATCAGATTGGGAACTTAACGGGAAATATAACTTTCAGAACATCTTAGAAACACTTTACATTGAGGTTGAAGAAGAATTGGCCGCACAAGATAAAGCAAACGATATTGAGTTAGCCAATATTAAGTTAGACGCAGAAACAGAAAAAGAAGTTAGTCAGACTTTATTTAAAGAAGATGAGTCTTGGGTCTTTGGTTCGGAACAAGAAGAATACGTTGAATCTGAATCTGTTCCTCGTAAAAACATAATGTAATATTCTTCGATTTAATTATTTATTATTGACTTATTTTTATTATTTGCTATGATTAACTTGTTATTTTAAAATAATTGTTTTAAATGCCAAGATTTTTTCTATTTTTACATAGTAATTTTGAATATGTAGAAGAAACCTTTGGTTATGAAACAAAAGCGAAACGTTATGAATACGGGATTGATAAATCGCATAATAATGATGCATTTGTTATTTCCTTTGGCAATAATAAGCCCAAAAAATTAAGTCGTGCGATAGAAATTGAATACGAACAATTTGCTAATAACAAGCGTGTATTCATTTATGCCACGACAAAAAGAAGGTATACTACCACTATTGATGGTCAAAAAATTACTGTTTATAATCGAAAAAAAGCAATGAACCAAAAAGAAGATTCTCTTGAAGAGTTTAGAGTAAAATACACTCAAAAACACGTTTCTCAACTAAAAGTATTGAAAGGTACCGTTAAGTTTCAAGATCGGTCACATTACTCGTTTGAAAAGGGGGATTTGGTCACGCTCAATGGAAAATTAAAGGTAATTTCAGGCAATACCAATAACGGAAAGTATGTAAGGTTGAAAAATGAGGGGGCAACTAATTTCAATCCTAAAGAGTTAACAATGCTTAACCCTCGCCAAAATTTCAGAAGGATTAATTGGTAACTAAGGCGCAATTTATCCCTGACCTGAAGGACAGGGTATTATTGCTAAAAATTTAGAACTAAATGATAAAATGAGACAAAAATATGACTAAAGCCGCTCTATTAATAGACGCAGAAAACTTCTCCTATAAACATGTAAATCAAATGTTTATAGAGTTAGAAAAAAAATCAATTAATTTAACACTAAAATTAGCATTTGCTGATTGGAGTCAAAATAATTTAAATACATTAGATTGGAAAAAAACATTAAATAAACAATCTATCAGACCACAACATCTTTTTAATTTCTCTTCTGGCAAAAATGCCTCCGACATCCAAATGGTTATCCATGCGATGAAACTTCTATACACTGATCCAGACATTGACACCTTTATTATTGCGACTAGTGATGGTGATTTCACTCCATTAGTATTGACTCTAAAAGAAAATGGCAAAAAAGTAATTGGCTTTGGTAATGCAGTTTCCTCCCAAATACTCCAAGAATCTTGCGATGAATATTATTTATTACAAATAAAACAGACCGAAGAAATTAAAAATACAAAATCAACAATAACCTCGGAAATATTTATTGAGGATATTAATCAAAAAATAAAAAATATTAAAAATGAAAATAAATCCATACAACCCCTCATTCCCAATTACGTTAAAATCCAAAATATACTACTATCTATATGGGAACAATGTGTGCATGATGAATTTGGTTGGGTTAGATTTGAGCATATTAATCGAATAACAAAAAAGGCATATCCTAATTTTTCTCATCAACTTCATGGATATGAAAGCATAAAAGAACTTATTCAAGATCAAAAAACATTTGAAATGATTAAGAATGATAAATTAAATCATTCAGACTATTATTTTAGACCACGAAAAAAAATAAGCGATTTACTTATTGAATACTTAGATAAAGTTTATTTTACTAATTTCAAACTTTATAGCGATGAAAATTGGTTGCACATTAGTGAGTTTAATAATTGTTTAAATAAATTTGACATTAAATCATTAGGTTTTTCAGATTTTAATGAAGTGCTTAATAACTCATATTTATATGATGTTAGATTTATAAAAGGGCAAGGAACATTTTTTAGAAGAAAGATGACTAAAGATCTTAGACATATCTTACTTAGATTCATTAATGCTTGGCACGATATAGGTGAAAAAGAAAAAGATCAGCATGGATATATCCCTATTACACTTCTTACTAATTATATTATTAAACATAACGAACCTGACTTTTGTATTAAAAAATATAAAATAAACTCGCTGGTAAAGACATTGAAATCTTTATATTCGCTAGACATTATTTATAAAGAAAATTCTGACAAAAAGGTTTATTACATTAAACCTAAGTATAGCAATTTACTTAATTGACATTAGTTTTTTTTACAATATATTAATGGTATTAGTTAATTAAATTTAATACCACTAACCTTCCATTATTAAAGAGAGAATACAACAATGCAGCATCCAAATATAGAGTGGCAAAAACATGAACAGGGAATGTTAATACTTTTAGTGTTTTTATCTCTTGCAGGCTTATTTTATGTTAGCTCCAGTTTTTTATTTAACATTATATTTGCAGCCATTATTTCCGTTTCTACTTATCCTGTTTTTTTAAAAATAAAGGAAAGGTTTAATTTAAATAATACTCATGCAAGCCTTCTCACAACTATTAGTGTTGGATTTGTTTTTGTTGCCCCTATCACATATATACTGACAACACTCAGCATTGAGACATATGAGGTATATAGTTATTTTCAAAAAATATTACAAACCGTGGATTTTTCAAGCAAAGAGAGTGCTGTTAACGGCATTTTAGCTAAAGCAAATATTTCAGAAAGTTACATTCATACTGTTAGAAACTTACTTACAACTCATGTTGATATTGAATCCGTAGCAAAAACATCAAAAAGCATTTTATTGTTTGTATCCCAAAATGCACTTGGTGGAGCATTGAGTACACTATTCTTTTTTGTATTTTCTCTTTTCATCATGTTCTTTCTTTATAGGGATGGCATTATTATTTGCAATAATCTTAAAGCTATTTCCCCATTGCATGATTATTATGATGAGCTTCTTATGCGTGAGATGTCTAGGCTTTCAGGGATATTAACATTAAGCATTATTTCAGTTGCATTTTTGCAAGGATTTTCCTTTGGTATAATTGCTGCATTCCTTGGTCTTAACTGGCTTTTCATTGGTGTTGCCATTGCACTTACATCATTTATTCCTATTTTTGGAACACTTATTGTTTGGCTACCACTTGGCATATATCTTTATTTAACTGGAAATGAATTTCAAGGTGTTTTTGTTATTTTATGGGGAATTATTGTTATATCAACTATTATTGATAATATTGGACGCCCAATGATTGTTTCTTATCTTTGCAAGCTTTTTCAATCTAAAGATCCAAGTCTCAACAAAGAGGAAGAAGATAAATTTAATCCATTAGATCACACGCTAATTGTTGTCATATCTACTTTGGGAGGTATGTTTAAATTTGGTATTATTGGATTATTTTTAGGGCCTATAATAGCGGGGATCTCAATCACTGTTTTAGAAATTTATCGAATTAGATTAACATCAATGCAAAACACTCAATCATTAGAGACATTTTCTAATCAAATAAAAAATACATCAGATCTTGATATCCTTCTTGATGATGCTAATGAACAATCCAACATTGATCTTCCTGACATAAATGATCTCCCTAATCCTATATTAAATTCTAACAAAGATAATGACGAAGATGACATAGATTTCTCAGAAGCTTTTTTTGAAAACAATGAAGAAGTTGACATTAAAGATTTAGATGACAATGAACTAGATGATATAAGTGAAGAAGATTTAGATAAAATTAATGATGAATTTGATAATATTAGTGATGATGAATTTCAAGACTTCGATGATTCAGAGTTTGATTTATTAGAAGATGATGATCGAAAAAACAAAGACAATAAGTAATATCGATTTTTCATTGACTTTTTTACTAGATTATTATACAATATTATTTATAGATAAAAAAACAATCATAGGAAACAAAAATATGTTTAACACTATTATTCAGCAACCCATTATGAGCACTGTGCAACCGCAACAGTGGCAACCTATTTTGCCTGAATTATAGCTTATAAAAAGACTAGAATTCAGGTATATTCTAGTCTTCATATTTTCGTTAAAATACGAAACCCTTTGAAGGCAACTTCCAAGGGTTTTTTTTGCGTTTTAATTAACGAGGGATTGCTTTATTTTTTTTATAAGCGTTTGATTTAATTAAAGTTTTTTTTAAAATACCCTTGACAAGCCAAAAAGAATATGCAATAATACAATTATCGAAGCAAGACAACTTAATTATAGGAAAATAACAATGAATACATTACAGCAACCTTGGCAACCCACACAACAATTTATATTCTAGGATTTCTCCGTAATTTAGGGGGAGTTTTTAGTCTCCCCAAGCATAAAGGTTTTATAACCCTTGGGAATTTATTTTCAAGGGTTTTTTTTGTACTTATGAACAAGGGATTGATTTATTTTTTTTATAAGTGATTGATTTAATTAAAGTTTTTTTTAAAATACCCTTGACAAGCCAAAAAGAATATGCAATAATACAATTATCGAAGCAAGACAACTTAATTATAGGAAAATAACAATGAATACATTACAGCAACCTTGGCAACCCACACAACAATTTATATTCTAGGATTTCTCCATAATTTAGGGGGAGATTTTAGTCTCCCCAAGTATAAAGGTTTTATAACCCTTGGGAATTTATTTTCGAGGGTTTTTTTTATTTTATTTTCTTATATTTAGGATTAACAATTTTTAGGAGTATAGCATAACAGGTAGTGCAATGGACTTTGAATCCATTTGCGAAGGTTCGAGTCCTTCTATTCCTGCCAGATTTAATAGTTTTACAGAGTGTGGTGTTTAATGGCAACACATACCGTTTGGGACGGTAAGTTAAAGGTTCGAGTCCTTTCATTCTGACCAATTTTAGGAATATAGCATAACAGGTAGTGCGATGGACTTTGAATCCATTCGAGAAGGTTCGAGTCCTTCTATTCCTGCCAGATTTAATAGTTTTACAGAGTGTGGTGTTTAATGGTAACACATACCGTTTGGGACGGTAAGTTAAAGGTTCGAGTCCTTTCATTCTGACCAATTTTAGGAGTATGGTGTTAATGGCAACATAGTGGATTCCAAATCTAAAGTTGAGGGTTCAAATCCTTCTACTCCTGCCAGATTTAACAGTTTTAATGGGAATGTAGTGTTAACGGTAACATAGCGGATTCCAAATCCGAAGTTGAGGGTTCAAATCCTTCCATTTTCGCCAAGTTTTAGGAGTATAGCATAACAGGTAGTGCGGTGGACTTTGAATCCATTTGCGAAGGTTCGAGTCCTTCTATTCCTGCCAGATTTAACAGTTTTAATGGGAATGTAGTGTTAACGGTAACATAGCGGATTCCAAATCCGAAGTTGAGGGTTCAAATCCTTCCATTTTCGCCAAGTTTTAGGAGTATAGCATAACAGGTAGTGCAGTGGACTCTGAATCCATTCGATAAGGTTCGAGTCCTTCTATTCCTGCCAGATTTAATAGTTTTACAGAATGTAGCGCAGCGGCAGCGTACTCCCCTTGGAAGGGAGTGGTCGAAGGTTCGAGTCCTTCCATTCTGACCAATTTTAATAGTTTTGCAGAGTGTGGTGTTTAATGGCAACACATACCGTTTGGGACGGTAAGTTAAAGGTTCGAGTCCTTTCATTCTGACCAATTTTAGGAGTATGGTGTTAATGGCAACATAGTGGATTCCAAATCTAAAGTTGAGGGTTCAAATCCTTCTACTCCTGCCAGATTTAATAGTTTTACAGAGTGTGGTGTTTAATGGCAACACATACCGTTTGGGACGGTAAGTTAAAGGTTCGAGTCCTTTCATTCTGACCAATTTTATTTTTAAATTTTTTAAATAATAAACCTCATTATATCATTAAACTCCATTATTTTGTTGATTAATTCAACTTTATATGTTATAGTTTCATTAACTTATAAATTCAATAATATTATTAATTCAAAAAAGGAGAAGTGCAAAATAATTCCTCTTACAGCTAAAAAAATAGGAATTTATTTGCATCAAAATAAATATGACAAAAAAAATAGGATATACAATTGGACGATTTAACCCACCACATTTAGGTCATGTATTAATGCTAGATGAAATGGTAAATAATAATGATTTCACTATTATATTAATTGGTTCTTCAAATCAATCCCGCACTCATAAAAACCCTTTAACCTATACCGAAAGAGCACATTTATTAACTAATTTATTTCCAAATACTATTATATTACCATTAAATGACTTTTATGATGAAGATTTATGGATTCAAGAAGTTGATAAAAAAATTAAAGAATGTGAATTAATATTTAACACGGACATTAACACGGACATTAACATTTACACAGGAGGAACTGGTAAAGGTGAAGATTCAAGTTTGCGAGACAGTTGGTCAGAAAAACTTGGACACAATACAGTACCTATTAACCTTACTGCTGAAATCTGTGAAGGATTAAGCGCTACCAAAATTAGAGAACATTTATATAATAACGAAATGGAAAGTATTAAATTACTTATCCCAGAAAAAGTATATGAATTTCTTAACTCTTTTATAGAACTAGATGAGTTTCACTTACTAAAAAGATTAAATAATTAATTTTTTTACTTAAAACATATAGATCAATTATTGTTTACTCAGTAGTTGATCTTTTTTTTAAAAAGAATACAATATTAATTAATCGTTTTTATCGGAACGATATAAGGAACACTCCGTCCATAGCGGTATAGCAGTTTCGGAGGCATTTTACTGAGGAGTAAACTTTATGAGTAAAAATAATGTAACAGAAATAACTAATGAACAAGCTTTTACATTAGGCGTTAAATGCAAAGAGGATGGATTTAGTGAGCACTACAATCCCTATAGAAATCTTGACACACAAAAAGATAATATTGCAGAACTTCAAAATAGCTGGTTTAAAGGATATAATAGCGAAGATTAAAAGATGTAGCTTGAAGCTAAAAACCTCTATTAATATAGAGGTTTTTTACTTTAAAATTTAATTTAATTTAAAAATAATATCTCGATCTTCTCCATTCACATAACTTAATGATACACTTAGCATATCACCTAAATTAATATTTGTTCCATCGGTAAACACTAATGTCTTTGTGATCTTCATTAATTCCGATAGTGTTTTATTTATATTAGATAATGGCAAGAAACCCATTACACCATTATCTTCAAGCTTAATAGATATGCCCCTTGAATAAATACCTATTACTTTGGCCGTGTAATTTTGACCTACTTTTCCAGACATATACTCGTAATATAAATTACTTTTAATGAAATTCTCCGCACTTCTTTGCTTTAATTGCTGTTCTTTCAACTTTAATAAAAATTCCAAATCTACCTTATCAGACACTTCGCCCCTTAATAGAGACTTTACCTTTCTATGATTAATTAAATCAACATACTTCCGTAAAGGAGATGTAAATGTTGCATAACCCGTCTCAATACCTAAACCAGCGTGAGGCTCTGGAACTGAACTTAGTCTTCCTTTCGTTAAGTGGGCATTAAATAACTCCGTTACATAGTTATCTTTAACCAAAAGTTGCTTAGTTAACTTGTTATAACCTTTGAATTCAAAAATGCTATCACCGTCTAAATTGATATCAAATAATGAAATTAAATTATTTAAATCCTCACTTTTTTCAATAGAAAATCCAGCAAATACATTGTATATAGCTTCTTGATTATTATCACTCATATACTTAGCAAAAGACATATTAGCTGACAGCATGCATTCAGCGACATACATCGCTGAATCAATATCTTCAACCTTAATAATATCAACTAACTTATAATTTTTTATAACAAGCTTGTATTCAATTCTATTTTCTTGAACATTCTGATGTTTTTTTCTCCAAGAATTTAATGATTGTCCTAATTCAGCAAACATCTCAATATCCCTAGACAATAATTTATAGCACTCTGGAACGCCATTCTTCATGAATTCACTAACTAATGTATAAGATAATTGAGCCTTTGAATTAATCATCGCTTCATAAAATTTATAATCTACAACCTCACCACTTTCAGACACTTCCATTTCACACACAATAACAGGACGATCTACAAGTTCATTAAGAGACATATAACATTCAGAAACCTTTCTTGGAAGCATAGGTATTGATTCTTCAGGTAAATAATAGCTTGTTTTATTCTTTAATGCATAATCATCAATATAAGTACCTTCTTTTACAAATTCAGCAACATCTGAAATAGCAACATATAGTGTATACCCACTTGTATTTTTTTCAATACATATAGCATCATCTCTATCTCGCTTTTCTAATTTTGACTGTTCTGGTGTTTTTGCGTAACCATCTACTGTAAAAAATGATTTAGATCTTAAATCCTTTCTCGTATTCACTGATAATACAAAATTTTCTTCAATAATTTCTTCTTCATAATTATCTATATTAATTTTATTTTTTTCTATTGCTAATTTCCAAAAAAGTCTATCATCTTTTTCACTTGAAATAAATTTATCAAACTTTACTGCAAGCTTTCCATTTTCCAAAGGATGTTTTTTTAATTTAGCCACAATCCAGTCCCCTTCATTAAGGCTGCTTTCTGGCATTATAAATAACATTACGTTTATTCTTTCAGGAATTAAAAATAGATTATTTTTAATTTTCCTTACCTTACCAATAAACTCCATAGAACCTTTTTCTATTAATTTATTTATTTCAACAAATTCCTTGCCGTCTTTACCTCTTTTAACTAATGCTTCTACTAAATCATTTGGCAATACTTTTTTTAATTCCACTGGTGGAATAAAATATTCCTCATCGTTCTCTGTCATTAAAAATCCAAAATTGCGTTGAGTGTAAGTTACTCGCCCGATTACTTTTTTTTCTTTTGATACAAAATCGTTTTTTAAATCTTGTAACAACATATTGTTTTTTAACATTTGTTTCCTTATTATTTTTTTTATTTTTTTATTCATGTTTGTTGAATATATTATACATACCTACATTATTTTTTGCAAGCTTTATTTTATATTGAAAAATATTTTTTCAATTATTTATTAATATTTTTTTTAAATCACAAATCTTCCTTGATTACCCAATAACTTTATTGACTTATCCAAAAAAAGCGTTATAATTACATCATTATTTCAATATACACCAACAATAATTATTAATCAGAGGAACAATATATGGCGTCATTTTTTCAAAAAATGTTATTACTATTTAAATCAAAAACACAAGAAAATGAAAACAAAGATCCAGTTCCTGTTATGAGAGACAGTATTTATCAATCTAAAATTAATGACATCATTGTTTTTGGGTATAGCGATCTTATGGAGCTAGCAAATAAACAGTTTAATGTTGTTGGAAAAACACTTCTAAAACCTATTTCTGGCGAAAAAGATATTGTTTTTCTCAATTTAAATGCTGCAGATGGAACAAACCTTTTAGTTGATTATAGTTCTCACCGACAACACATATATGTATATCAAGAGGTAAGTTTTGACTTATTTAAAACATTAGTCAAACAAGACTCTGATACACTTGAACGATATTTGAATGCTGAAGAGGATATTAATGGAATCACATTTGACGCCACTCTAACCACTACTCAAACAGATAAACTTTGGATTCAGAACGACAATAAATATTACGGAACACTTGATATAGAAGTCGCAAGACATAATTTAGATACTGAATTAGACAATCATTATAGTAAAAAAGGTGTTGACAACTTACTTTACTTATTATCTTCTTCTGATCAAGAATATAGTGTAATTATTATAACCAATGAACATAGAAGAACAAGCTTTTACACAGGCAGAAGAATTGAACCAAATGATATCAGCAGTGTTTTGGGAACAGAATAATCAATACTTACTTTTAAAAAAAAGAAAATATTGATATATTTTCTTTTTTTTTGTTTCTTTTTTAGAATAAATTTGATACAATAAGGTATTAAATCACTACAACTAAGGATCTACAATATGAATAACATTCTCTTAAATCGCGTAAAACAACTTATCTCTGTAAAGTTCCTTGTTACAGAATCCGAAACCATAGTAATGACTGCATTATTAAATGCTATCGAAACTGATTTTGTTAAAATTCATGGTCGAAATACTGTTAGTGAGCAACAAATAACTACCAGACAGATCCATACATTAAATAAAATTCAAGATTTATTTTCAACGGGCGCTTCATTGCTTGTTTTCGTTAATGCAAAAACTAATAATGAGAGCTTATTTAAATTGCAACATAATACCGTATTGCTAACTCAAATTGTTGATCTTATTAATAATTCAAAACTGAGTGATATTTTGCAAATTATTAGCGCTGCTGGCAAAAGAAATCATCCAGCTCATAAAGTTCACACTAAAAAAAGTATGGGCAAAAATGTCAGCAAAAATTCTAAAAATACAATTATTACTTATAAATAAGGGGACTATTTAATGTTAAATAAAAACTATATATTAATTGCTTTTATACTGATATTATCATCATTAACAACATTTCAGTCAATGAAAGCAAGTCAGCAAATCAATGAACCTAATCAAGAACAGCTTGATAAAATATCTTTAATTTATGAAATCTTGGATACTCCTGAAATTGAATTAGCCAGTTTTTTAAATGAAGATGTAATGTTGTCAGATTGCAAGGTTATTTTTAATCAAAATGATTTTAAGGACTACCAATATGAAATCTGTGACACACTAACAAACGACTTATATATTAGTGCGTTAGACAAAAAAGAAGCAGTTGAATCAATTATTAGATAAAAAGCTTTACCTTGCTTCATTTAGCTGTATACTTATATTTACTGTGCATATACAGCCAAATGGAGATTTTTATATATGATAGAACATAAAGACATGAGTTCAAAAGATAAAGTAGATTGTTTTTTTAAAAACACTAATAGACGAGCAAGCAATCATTATATTGAGTTAAGACAGGAATTAGTTAACGATTTTTTAAACTCTAATTACTTTTCCTCTACTACCCAAATATTAATTTTTAAACGAATGTTAAAAGAAATTAACGATACAATGAAGGAGCAAGAAAGTACTAGTGCAAGTTCTTCAACCTACTTTGCCTTTCAAGAGTTAATACTGGGCATTAAAGCATTATTTCCTGAAAGTTGGAAATTAGTTCGCTACTTTAAGTATTATGCAGGAACAAGTTCCCTTAATGAGGCAAGTAAGGTAGATATCCTTAATGTTGTCATTAGTATTTCAAAAAAAGATAAAAGTAAATTTGAAAAACTCAATCTTATAGAAAATACAATTGACTGCCAATCTGTCGATTCCATTGTTTTATAATTTATTATTTGATTTACCTTTAATTATTTGCTATAATTAACTAAATAGGCTTACTTATTTAGTTAACATCTTTTAATTAAAATAATAATCAAAAAGGCAATCAATGATCAACCATAATGAATTCATTATAGAACATGCAAAACCAGAAGAGGATCATTACTTCCTCTTTCGCATTGTTGATCCTGAAAGAAATAAAAAATACAACACTTTGAATAAAATGTTAGAGGCTAGTAAGAAAAACTTATTTATTAGTGGAGTCTATTTTATATATGATATTCCAGATTTATTAAAAAATGGGTATTTTGATAAAATAAAATATACCACCAATAATAACCAAAATATACTTACATATATTAAAAAAGGTGAAATTAAGCACTTTTCTCTTACTACTCCATTCAAGGCGAATCACTTTACTGTTCTTATGCGTGATGCGGGCTATGAAATCACATTAGAGTTCAAAGATAAGGCTTATAAGCGCAAAAAAAATCTTTATGACTATAATATTGTCTTGATTAAAGAAAGGCTTCAAAATGAGCTATTTAGAGAGTTTTTAATTCAAAATAAATCTATTGGCAAAGAAATTTTTGAGAAATGCTGGAAAGATAATAATGGAAAAACATTGCCTACTCAAATTGCCTTTATGAAGCAATTATCATTGTTTAAAAAAATAGGTGAAATTGTTTAATTCCGCTAGTAGATCAAACTCATTTTACTTTAGAATAATTAATGTTATAATACATTAAATAATCAATAAATTTTATTAATTAAAAAGGAGAGGGACAAGATAGTCATTATTAAATATAAGATAATAATTATTTTTTCCTAAAAAATATATGGTAAACGAGACATTTGGTTACAAAAAACTTATGCTTGGTAATGGTAAAAACGCTAGAGTTTCTGGTGTTTTATATGGAATACATGCGACAACAAACCTTAATGTAAATTTTTTAAGATCGCTATTTTTAGTCATAACATTCTTTTCTGGATTTACAGCTATTTTAGTTTATATATTTGCCAGTTGGATTATTGACGATTATGATAGCAAATATGATCGCTCTGTAATTCAAAAAAAGAAGGTTAAGGTGAAAAAGAAGGCTGTTGTCATTGATATCTAAATTAGTGGCACTTTCTTATTTAATCTCCATTCTATCTTCGTCTTATTAGATATTATTGCGATTATATCCTTTTCTAGATCTATCTTCTCAATATTATTGCTTTCATACTTAATGATTAATTTCTTTTTTTCCATTTTTTGAAGTTCTGCCAAATTATAGTCTGAGTCTTTAATTGTAAATCCATTTGCTATTAGTTTTTTATCTATAGAGCCTGAAATTCTTTCCTCGGTAATAGTCCTAATTAGAAAAAAATCATTATTTTTTAACTTAACAATATCGTATACTTTAATTTTCAAAAATCACCCCTCTTAACACTACAGCCATTGACTTACTAACATTAGTTAAAACATCTTCTTTTTCAAACAATCTAAAGTAGTCTAACTCAGGAAAGCTACCTCCTTCAACAATAACCATTGATGAACAAATTAATTTTGACATATCTATCTCTTTTAGTGATACACGAAATAGCGCAATGTCTTTTAGTTGATTTAGTTTGAAAAAACCCACACTTAACACTTCTTCTGAACTTAATACCAGTCCTGTTTCCTCTTTAACCTCCCGTAAGGCTGTTTCCTTATAGGACTCTCCTTCTTCTTGAATACCTTTTGGTATATCCCAGTGGATGTTATTAGTGGAATGACCTAGCAATATTTTGCCAGCAACTTGAATAATTATTCCGCACGTTACTTTTTTCAACATTATTATTCCTTTTAAAAAAAATATATATATTTATAAAATGTTGGATATTTACTTATATTTTACAATAATTTAACAAAAAAATTTTTTACTAATTTTATAAATTAGTATTGTATTTTATTTTTCAAATGATAAATTGCCTATATACATATTATTTAATATTGTAACATTAAACTAAAAAAAGAACAACAATTATGGATAATAAAAATACAGAAAAATCTTATAACTATATTAATGAAATACTTAAAGGAATTATCTTTTTGCATGGTAGCGATAAAGAAAAAGAAGGTATTTCTGATGATGGAGAGCAGAAAGATCCTATTTCTATTCAAATACTAAAGTTAACTCCTGACAAACCTAGCTTTATCATTAATGCAAACAACGTTAAAACCAAAAGATTAGAATCAATTCCAGAAGAAAATACTGAACAATCACTTTTTTTCTTTGATCTTTTTGATTTAGTTCAAAAAAAATGTTTACTTCAATTTGGATTACAAAATATAACATTTAAAGATCTTGCTTTAAATAATGTTCAAAAAGCAATACTTGTTGTTAATAAAAAAGGACTTATCGTCAACATTGTTACTAACAGAGGTGCAAACAATATCTTTATAACCAATCTTATTAATAATAAACTTGAAAATTCAATACAAAATATTCCAAGCAATAAGATTTTGCAAAAAAAAATATTAAATAAACCTTCACCATTTGATTTTCAATAATGATTAATGTTGGCACGATTCTTGGATTAATAAGTATATACTTATTGAGAGGCATTATTTTGACCAAATTCAGAATTATCATTTTAATTATTTTATTAACAACAGTTACTTGCACATTATTTTTTTGCAATAGCTCTATTTATCAAAATATAACTAACAAACAAACTTATCAAAGCGGCAAGACTTTTCCTATTAATAAAATTAATTCACTCAAAATATAATATACTTTGAGTGAATTAATGTAATATCTATCTTATTTTCTTTCGAAAATTAATTATCAAATATTCCAAATCATATTCCTAAATAAATCTCAACTCTATTTAGCCTATATTGATATGTTAAACTAAGCTCTCCCTCTCCACGTATTCTCTCTAATGGGAAATCATTGCCATAACCAACAGATAATATTCTATCTTCTTTAATTCCATACATTTTAACAAGGTATGATTTCACCCACTCAGCACGTTCCAAAGACAACTTATTATTTCTTTCATTACTCCCTAAATTTCCTGTATGACCTATTAATTTAATGTAAGCTTCAGGATATTCTTTTATTTTATTAATAATAATTCCCAAGTTATTTCTACTTACATCTCTTATTTCTGCGTTTTTAAAGAATAATATTGGTGTGTCATTAAAGTTGGTTATTTCTTTCATATCCTCCCAATCTTCTAATGACTTTGGCTTAAAAAGTACAGTATCTTTAATTTTACCATCTTCATTTTTAGTTATATTACTTACCATACTTTTCTTTTTACCCAATTCTTTTAAAAAGCTACTTCTGATTACTGAGTAAGCTGTTTTATTTGGAAATGATACCTTTTTTTTATCAATGTTCATCATTTTAGATTTTGTATAATCTAAAAAATCTACAATTATAAATTCACTATCAACTTCTTTTAAGCAACCAAACCAAAACTGACAATTACGTTCAAGATCAACAAAAATATTGGCACTAGGTTCAAATTTATCACTTCCATTGTGATGTTTTACGGTTTTCATATATAGTTCCAAAACCTTAGATACTTTTTCCTCATTTTTTAAAATTAAATCACGATTAGCCAACAATAAATTAACTTCCTTATTTTCACTTAAAGACAAACCTTCTGATTCTGCATTTACAGCAATTATCATTGAAGGATATTTATATAACTCATTATACTCTAAATAGCTATCAGCATTCAAAAATACAAAATCTACTTCTTTATCTTTCATTGAACTTAATTTATCTTTATCTTCTTCTACTTTTAAGCAATTTAATATATAGCTACTTTCCCTCAATAATGATTCCATATAACTAGAACACATTAACTCTGATTTATCATTATCAGTGATATATACCGTAACTATTCCTCTGTAATTTAATATATCAGATGTTTCTTTTATTTCTTCATTGCGCAAATCTACAATTGTCATTTTAATAAGCAGTGAAGCAATCATTGCTACAATTATAGCTAATAACCATTTTAACTTATATTCCATTTTACAATACCTCTTGCTTAAAATTTTTCTTTAAAGTTATATTAAATAAGCCTTTTTGTTTTGCAATAATATAAATTACATTTAGTGACACAATTGATATCACGCCAACAATAAATGATTTAATTAAAATAAATCTAATGTAACTCATAATTGAATTTGAGGCATCTAATAAATTTTGAGTAACAACTTGTTGTTCAGCAAATAATATTGCTAAAAAATCTTCATTACTATTAAAAATAAAATCCTTAATTAACAATGTTGAATGTTGATTAATTGTATCATACTGAATACATAACATTACAACTATCATTAATCCTATAAAATTAATTAATATTTTACCTAAAAACGTTAATTTTTTATTCATTTTTAACTCCTAATTTAATAAAATTGTCTTTATGTGTTATAATACCATAATATTTTCTTTCATTCAATAAAAAAAGGCTCAATAATGAGCCTTTTTCAATATTTTTAAATAGTTAATATTTAAATAAGTCTTGTGCCTGCTTACTATAATTTTCACTAATGCTTCTTGACCTTTCTAAGCTATTTACTGATTTCTCTGCTTTTGCCGTTGCTTCTGAAAGCTTATTAATGTTTTCTTCCATTAATGGCAAAGCATTTATTCTAAAATCAATATCAGCTTGCACTGCTTCAACCGACATATTAATGGCATTAACTAACATATCAACATCCAAATTTGTATTTACTGCGTCTTGTGCTATTTTTAACACACTTGTTGAGAGCATTTTGGCATTATGTTCAAGTAACGTTCCTGCTGTTTTATTTACAGCATTAATACCATCCAGCATTCGCTTCTGATCTGCAACCACATGCGCAATAACCGCTGCAATAATAATTGCGCTCACACTCACATTTACACAACGCTCTGCTGAATCAATTAAGTCATTTCCTGCTCGAATTAACATCTCAAATGACTGTTGACCTTGCATATTTACTGTTAATAATTCTTGCAGACCTTGGATCTCTCTTGTGATATTAAATTGCACTTGTGATTCTAAAAATTCAATCACTTCTTCTCTTTCTTCTCTCTCAATTCTTTCCTTAATATTTTCCAATAAATACTTATTAAATTCAATTGCTCTCTTCACTTCTTTTGCAATAGCACTTAATCCGCGCTTATCCATTTTTAAAATATTAATATCAAGACGTTGATTATCAATACTATCTTCTAATTTTACCTTCATTGAATCAATAACGCCCTTTGTTGACTCAAATTCTTTAAAATATCTTGTTACTGGGGATAGAAATGGAAATATTTTTGAAAAGAAATTCTCAGTCATATCATAGTTACTTGGATGGATTGTTTTCAGCTCTTTGTTTAAGCCAATCATACATTCAAAAACTTCATTACCTTCTTTTGAACTTCTTAACTTACCAATTTGTGCAGAAAGTTTTTCACTTGAAAAATCTTTTGCCTTTTGCATTGTTCTTTCATTGACTTTTTTTACACCCATGAGGATACCTTCCTGAATTTCCTCGTCACCCAATTCCATACTAAACATTTGTTCAATAATACTTGCGGCCTTTAGTTCCTCAGAACTTAACTCTTCTTTTGTAAATTCAAATTCACTCACTTCTTCTAATTCTTTTATTTTTTGTAATTTTCGCTCACGTTCCTCTGGCGACAACTTTGTGTCCTCAATCGTTTTTAATGCAGTCAGTGCTGTGTTTTTTAGTTCTTGGTTTTCTTTATTACTCATGGAAACTCCTACTATTAGTATTTTATTTTAAAAGGCTTTATATTGTTTATTTAAAAATTATTGCATTTTTTTCTTCATAATTTAATGCTACTGCTAAATTAGAAAGGTCTTCTAGCGCATTTTCCATATTCTTAGGCTTATGTAGATCTGTCAAAGAACTTATTAGTAAATCCATTCTAGTTAATGCGACTTCATTTTCTGAAATTTGCAACATTATCTTATCCCTATACTCTTTCTTTAAATTTAACCTTTGATTTAATGCCGTCAATTTTTCAATTTCAAAATCCTTTAACACTTTATTTCTTTCAATATTGGCAATATCATTCCTTACCTGATATTCATTAATTACTTGCGAATTACCTTCATACATTAATACTGTTTCAAGTTTTGATAAACCAATAAGATACACTTTGTCAAATGCTCCCAGTAATCTTTGGTAAGAAAAACTTTGAACTGGTAGTTGTTTTGATAAAATTAATTTAAAATGATCATATTTTTTATTTAATGAATCTATTTGCATCTTTGCTTCGTCACTACTTAATTCTGACTCAAGCAATGCTATTTTTTGTCTTTGTTCTATTTCAACTTCTTTGTTATATTTCTCCAAAAACACACGTTTAAAATAACTTTTTCTAAATAAAAAATTAAATACAGTTAATAATGCTCCTGCGGCTATCATTAATAAAAATGCACCAGCAAAAAATACTTGTTCACTCCCAAACATAATTACCCAACCACAAAAACCTGCAAGTATCGTAGATACACTTACCTTATCTTTAATTATCAACTTCTGAGATAATTTGTCAATTTCCTTATCAGACAACATTACCTCTCTAATGTTTTCTTTCATCATTGTCTAGAACTTCCTCTATCTATTTTAATTTACCTATTTTACCTATTTTTTTCAACATATACAACAATTAAATAAACAATATTAAAATTATAATATATTTAACTTATTTTAAAACATTTTTTAGCCAAAAAAACATCCCTTCTCTATCACTTGCATTTATAAAATAAGCATTTTCACTATTTAACGCATGATTGTCGCTTACACACATTCCAACTGCATAAATATTAACTGGTGAATCTTTTACTATCTCAGCTACGATTTCCTTTGGTTCTTCGTTTAAATTTGCATCTCCATCTGTTACTATAATTAAATTATACTCTCCATATCCACCTTGTAAAATTGCTTGTTTTTTTAATGACTCATATGCCTTATTTATTGACGTTTTTAGTGGGGTTGAAGCCTTAGCTTCAATATTATTAATTTCCTTAACAATATTATAGGTATTGTTTTTACCTAAACTCACTCTTTCCTCAACGCCTTTTGAATCAAATGCCAACAAACCTATATTTACGTCTTCACCTAAGTAGTTTACTACGTCAGAAATAGACTCCTTCATTATATTAATCTTTAATGCTTCATTTTCTTTATTACATGCCCCCATTGCAGACATCATGCTTGCAGAACCATCAAGAACAAAGTAATAATTTTTAGCATATGGATCACCAATTAGCTCCTTATTAATTAATTCACCACTTAACCAACCTGAATCAATTAATTCAGTATTATTAACAATAGCCACATCTTCGGCATTATTAACAACAGCCACATCTTCATCAGAAAAAAAATAAAAACACATTAAAGATAAAAATGAAAACATAACTATTGATATAAATAACTCACCATTCATAAAAAAATAAATACATGAAAATGTCATTACAACAATTATTGCAAAATAAAAAAAATCAACCATTTAATTACTCTCCCTACTCAACACCATTTCATATAACTGTTTACCACAATCAACTTTACCACAATACTCTTCAGATAACACTTTTTTCAAAGTCATTGATACTTCCTTCCAATCATCACTTAATGCACAAACATCACTCACACATTTTTTTGAAATATTTGAGGTGTCAATAAATTCTCCTACGACACTAATCCTATCTTTACTTAATTTTATATCATTTTTTAATCTAGCATAATCCAATATTTCATCTCGGATCTTTTCTGCTTTTTTTCGACTTATATTTTTTTCTTTTTGAGCAAATTGACGAACATCTTTATACTCCCAATTACTTTTAATTAACCAATAACTGTTATTTAGGCTTTTAATTTTGACTTGGATATTATTTTTAATATCTTTATCTAAAAACTCAATAATATAATCCTTTTCCTGTTTAGTTAATTTATCATCATTATTGTTATTAGTAAATTCCTTTACTACTGATACTTTATTATTATTATTATTATTATTATTATAATTTTTTATTAAAAATGACTCATCAATATCTAGTCCTTGGCGCAAGTAATCCCAATCCCAATCCGCAACCAACACATCATTGACAGTATAGATCACTGACATATTAGATAAGGCAATACTAGTCTCTTTCATTATTTTACCAATATTATTATTAAGATCTTCACCTTTAAAAAAACTTGCACTATCAATATAATTAGACACTTCTTCTTCAAAAAACATAATTTCAACCTCAGTAGTTAAATTATGATCACCCAAAATAAATAAAGCAGAATCTTCAAGCCAACTATTATACTCAGATTTCTTTTTCTTATCATTTGCCAACTCTGATAAACTTTTTGACGCCAAAAAAACGCTATGAACAAACTTTTGAATATCATCCTTATTGTTTTCATAAACATCATTCCTAACTGCATAAACCTCAATAATGACATTATCCATATTTTTAGAACTCACTAATACACGACTGTCTTCATTACCGTCTGGATACATTTGGAGCAATTCAATTTGCTGAACAAAGGCTGCATTTACATTTTTATTATATAGTTCACTACTTGGTGAATCACTCCCCATTAAGTTTTTAGTTAGCACAATCTCTACGTCCTCAATATCCATTCCATTATCTTTTAAAATTTTATATAATAGATATAATTGACTGCTGTATTCGGTTATCGCTATTCTTTTTCCCCTTAAATCTTTAATATCACTAATGTCATCTCCTGCAACCAAGCTTTGACCATTACCATTACGAGATAGTTTACTAATAATTACTGGCCTTAATTCCTTTTTATCATACACCAAATCATTTAATACAATTACTTGGTCAAGACTTCCTCTAAAAAACGGTGATACACCATTTATATAATCCCGCATTTGACTAAAACTATCTTTTTGCATCACTAAATCTATATTTAAGCCATTTTTCTCAAATACACCATCTTTTTTATTAGCATACACCAAAAGTGGATCTTGATTATTCAAAACAATAGGCAGCTTAATTTCAAATTTCTCATTCTTAAAATTATTTTTAAACTCTTGTCTTAATTCGCTTAACCCTTCCTTCTCAGCAAAAACATTACTACAAAACAACATTACTGTCAGAAACAATAGTTTTGTTAAATTAATAAACGCCTTTTTTTCTTTATTTATGCCCATTTAGGTTGCCTCATTTTTATTTCGATTCAAGACTATATCATAGAGGCAGTAATGAAGTCAATTATTTTATTGACTATTACTTCATATATGATTTATTAAAAACATAGTAATTACAATAACACTTGACTTAAAAACCACTTTACATTAAAATAACATTTATTAACGTTTAGTAACCCACAATACAAGGATTTTACAATGCGCTCAATCTTTTACAAAAAAAGAGTTCTTAATATTATTTTTAGCATCATTCTCCCATTCTTTATTTATTCTGTGAGTACAAATTCTTTTGCCGAAGATAAAAAAGTAAAAACCAAACAAATAAAATCAGAAGTTTACACTCCTAAAATAAAATTATTTGGAAGTACAGAACCTATAAAACACTCAAAATTAGTATTGCAGTCAAGTGGAGTGATTGATCATATTTATGCAAATCAAGGTGAAACCATTTTAGAAGGCGACCCTTTGCTATCAATTAAAAACAATGCGCTAAACGAACACATTCAAGCAAAAAAAGCTGAACTTAATAAGGTTGAACTAATACATAAGGCCAACATTAATTTAAGACTTAATCACTCAATTTCTGAAGCTGAATTTTCTCAATCCAAAGCTGATTTAGTTTTAGCTCAATATGAGTTAGCTAAAATCAACCGCGAATTAGAAGATACTATTGTTTTTGCCAATTTTACTGGTGTTATTGAAGAATTTGATTATGAAGTTGGAGACTATATCAAACAAGATACTGTGGTAGCGACCATTAGTGATTTTAGCAAATTAAAAGTTATGGTTGATGTCCCTGAAAAATATAGAGAACAAGTTAATATTAATTCACAAGCAACCATTAATTACGCTCTCAATAATATTAAGGCCAAAGTAAATTATATTTCAAGAATTGGATCTCAAAGCACTCATACATTTAAAGCAAAAATTATATCAGAAGAATCATTAAAAGATTTTATTTTTGGCACTAGTAGCAACATTTTTATTAACTTACCTTCAGAAAATGCCTACCGCATACATTCCAGTTATATTTCAAGTGATCTCAATGGTGATTTATTTATTCATGTTATTGAAAATGAAAAGGTGTCTAAATTTTTCATTAATATATTAGACGGCTTTACAGACGGCAGTGTTATCATTAAGGGAACTGTGAAATCACCTGAATTTATTACCCTTATTACTGTTGGGCATCTTAATTATGAAATTGGCACATCAGTTACGCAAATAAAAGAATAATACAATTAGGGGTTTCTTTGATGAATGGTTTTATTAAAAATGCAATACAACATTACAAAAGCACACTTATGCTTTTTATTCTTATATTTTTTATAGGTGTATCTAGCTATAACTCAATTCCCAAAGAATCTCAACCAGACATTGAAATACCCTATATTTCAATAGATGTTTCTTTTGAGGGGATCTCCCCAGAAGATTCTGAGAAATTTATTGTTAAACCACTTGAAAGTCAACTAAATAATGTTGAAAATGTCATTTACGCTGAATCAGAAGCGGGTGAAGGCTATGGTTGGGTTTATTTAAAATTTGAGGCTGGAACTGATACTAATATTGCTCTTGATAATGTCAGAGAAGCCGTTAATATCGCCAAGTCCGATCTCCCACAAGGTGCAGATGAACCGATTATTGCTGAATTATCAACTGCATCTGAGCGGCCTGTCCTAGAATTTATGCTTTCAGGCAATGTTGAAGAAAGAGTTCTCTCAAATATTGCAGAAAAACTCAAAGAAGAAATTAATACATTGCAGGAAGTTTTAGAAGTTGATATTGGTGGTCAACGAAAAGAGATGATTGACATTACTATTTCTCCTGAAAAAATGTCACTCTATAATCTAAATCAATCTGAGATTGCAACATTTTTCTCTAATAATAATCAATTAATCCCTGTTGGAAGCATTGAGAATGAGAAAGGTTTTTTTTCATTAAAGATCTCAGGTTCAATTGATAACACCTATGACATTTTAGATTTCCCAGTCAAGGTAATTAATGGTACTGTTATATTATTTAGAGATGTTGCTGAAATTAAAAGGATATATAAAGACCCGACATCTTTTGCACGAATTAATGGCGAAAAAACTATTTCATTTTCCATTAAGAAAAGAACAGGACAAAATATATTAGATACTGTTAATAAAACAAAAAGCATTATTGAAGAAGCCAAAAAGATATTACCAGAAAGTGTTCACTTTAGATATACATATGATGGATCAAAACAAGTTAAAGAACTATTGAGTGATTTAGAAAATAATATTATTAGTTCTGTATTTCTTGTTTTTATTGTCATTTTAGTTAGCCTAGGTTTCAGAACCTCTCTCCTTGTTGCATTTGCAATACCAGGATCTTTCTTAATGGGCATAATAGCATTATCCCTAATGGGGATCAGCCTCAACATGGTTGTATTATTTGCACTTATTATGTCAATAGGAATGTTAGTTGATGGCGCGATTGTAGTAAGTGAATATGCAGATAAAAAAATGCAAAGTGGTCTTAACAAAAAAGAAGCCTATATTGAAGCTTCAACAAGAATGTATATGCCAATTGTATCTTCAACAGCAACGACATTAGCCGCATTTATACCATTGCTTTTTTGGCCGTCTACCACTGGTGAATTTATGAGATATTTACCATTAACATTAATTGTAACACTTACTTCTTCTGTATTTATGGCTCTGGTCTTTATTCCTACATTGGGAAGTAAGTTTGGTAAAAAATATAATAACAAAACTGAAATCCATAATCTTAAAATGATTAAAAATTCTCAATACGAAGAAATTAAAGGACTTGAAAAACTATATTACCCTTTACTTAATTTCTCTATAAAAAAACCCATAATAACTATTTTATCTGCAACATTACTTAGTGTTATTATTAGTTTTGCTTATTATCATTCCAACGAGGGAACTATTTTTTTCCCAAAAAGCAATTCTGACTCAATGAATATCTTAGTAAAACTTGATGGCGATTTTTCTCTTATTGAAAAAGACATATTTGTTCAAGAAGTTGAAACTAAACTCATTAATAATTTTAGTCAATATGTCGATACTTTCTACACAAAAACAAGGCATAGTGATAGCACTATTGGACGTATTAAACTAACACTTGTTGATTGGCAAAAACGCCCTAATTCAAGTGATTTAGCCCAATTAATTAGAGAAAAATTCTCTGATACTATTGGCTATATTGTTGAGGTTAGCGAAAGCAAAGAAGGGCCGAGTAATGGTAAAGATTTAGAACTATCGGTTGGTTCAAGTTCTTCAGAACTGCTCAATAATACTGTATCAACTCTTATTTATGAATTTAAAAAACTAGATTACTTAATTGATGTTGAAGATAGTATACCCTCTGTAGGAATGCAATGGGATTTCTCGATTGATAGAGCTAAGGCTGCTAGTTTTGGCACGTCTTCTATTGAAATAGGTTCTATGATCCAAATGATAACCACTGGTGTAAAAATAGCTGATTATAGACCAGAAGATGTTATTGATGAACTGGATGTTAGAATGCGATACTCAAAAGACTCACGAGATCTCAACACATTAAACACGCTAATGGTAAGTACACCACAAGGACAGGTGCCGATATCCACATTTGTTGATCAGAGACTTATACCCAAAGTTACATCAATATTTAGAATGAATGGAATGAGAGATGTTGAAATTAAAGCCAACTTCATTGAAGGCGTAAAATTATCGGATAAAATTGATGAGCTACAATCCATTATAGATCGTGTCATTAATAATAATACTAATATTAGGCTAGATTTTGAGGGTGTCCAAGAAGAACAAAATTCAACAAGTAGTTTTTTAACTAAGGCATTTTCTATTGCAATATTCCTTATGTTTCTTATTTTACTCACCCAATTTAATAGTTTTTACCAAACATTTGTTGTATTAAGTGCTATTATTTTCTCCACTATGGGTGTTATTGGCCTACTTTATATTATTGGACAACCCTTTGGTATTGTTATGGGAGGTATTGGGATTATTTCTTTAGCAGGGATTGTAATCAATAACAATATTGTACTTATTGATACCTTTAATGAAAAAATGAATCTTTATAATGGTGATTATAATAAATCAATAATAGAGACTGGATTAGAACGATTAAGACCTGTATTCCTTACTACCATTACAACCATACTTGGATTACTTCCTATGGCATTAAAGCTTAACATTAGTGTATTTGAAGGCTCCATTCTTTATAATGCACCTTCTTCTCAATTTTGGTACCAACTAGCATACAGTATTATTGGAGGTATGACATTTGCATTCTTTATTACTCTTTTAGTAACACCTGCACTACTTGTTGTGTTTAAAAAACTTGACTTACTCAATTATTCCCGTAAAATATTAACACAACAAAATCATTTAAATAAAAATGATTTACAAGAGGCATTTAAAAAATCGAATGATTAAGCAAATTATAATTAATAACATACCTTATAATAGAAGATTATTCAATAAAACCATTTATTTTGGCTCTGACTTTATTGAACATAAAATTAAGCCTGATAAAAGTTATTACACATTCAATATATCAGAACAAAAAGAAGAAATTATTAATGGAGTTAAACATTTAAAAATAGTTTCTTCAAAAAATGATATCATATATACTGTTAATGGAGAGATACACCGTGAGGGGGATTTACCTGCTATTATCTATTATGGTGTTGGTTCTTTTTGGTTTAAAAATAATCAACCTCATAGAGACAATGATCTTCCTGCGTGTGAATTTATCAATGAAACAAAAGAGTGGCATTATTTAGGGAAAATACATCGCGATGGTAAACCTGCTATTATATTTAAAAACCCACTAGACAGTGAATGGTTTCTTAATGGGGTTTATCATAGAGAAAATGATCTCCCTGCTAAAATATATCATTTTTCTGGTGGTGTGTTACAAAAATGGTATATTTTGGGTGAAAAGAGGAGGTTATCACATAATCCTTGCCTCATAGTTTCTAATAATGATAGTGGCGATTATGATTATTTTGAATGGTACTTACATAATCAACCTTGCTCAAAAGAAGATTTTGATCAATATTGGCTTTCCAATAATATTAAGTTTTTTAAATAATATTTTACTTATTATTCATACATATATATAATTAATCTTTAATTATCTTAAATAGATAGAGGTCAAAACCATGATTAAAGAATATAATGGAAAAACAAACACACTAATTAATATTTTTATTATTTTGTTTTCCGCATTTTGCACAATAACATTCACCACAACTCTTTATTATGAAGAAATTTATCTCAGTTTATTATTTACCTCTATTTTCACTGGTTTAGCACCTGCTGCACTTATGTCTATTATTCTTGCTTCACTCAAGCGCAAGTTTTTGTATTCAACCAAACATAATGTTGAAACTGAAAACTGGAACAATAACAATAAATCGAAACTTAAAGTTGTTAGATAGAATATAATATTTAATTACCTTTATTGATTTATCATTAATTAAATGCTATTATTGTTTTAAAAGGGAGATATTATATGTTAAAAAATATGCACAAAAAATGGATGCAACTCGATCCTTCTGCACAATATCTTTGCTGGATAGGGATTTTCTCAGCCACATTATTTGTATTTATTATGGCTTTAGTTTTTCTGCTTCATTTTAACATTATAGATATTCAGGTTTTTCCTCTTATTTCTGGAATGATCCTAGGGTTTATCTCTTGCTTTTGTATTGTTGTTATATTCCTCAATATTATATGGCCTCACAAATTTGAAGCAGCACAAAAAGAGTATGCTGACAAAAAACAAACAAAAGGACAATAATTAATGAGCATTAACATAGATTTTTACAATAACAATGCAGAAGAACTATCAAAACAATATAATTCACTCACATTTGAGCAAGTTCATAAAAACATTCTTCATTTAATCCCACAACAAGGTTCTATATTAGATATTGGTTGTGGTTCAGGCAGAGATTCTTTTGCTTTAGCTAATAAAGGATTAGCGGTTACTGCTGTTGACCCTTCACATAGTATGCTTAATTTAGCAAAAAAAGATTTCCAACATGACAATATTTGTTGGATTGAAGATAAGTTACCCAATCTTGAACACGTCTTATCATTAAATAAAAAATTTGATTTTATTTTACTTTCTGCTGTATGGATGCATATTGAAAAGGAGGATAGAGAAGAAGCATTTAAGTCATTAACTCAGTTGCTTAATAAAAATGCAACAATGGTTATTTATTTAAGACATGGTGAATTTACAGATGGCAGAAAAGAAATTGAGGTTTCTTCCAATGAGATCATAAACTTATCTGACAATCAAAATATTATCTCAACCCCATTACTACAAAATAGTAAAGACGTATTAAATCGTGCTAAGGTATCTTGGGAGATCATTAGTGTTCAAAATACACCCAAAAGAACACTTAGAAATAATTTAAAAAGATAGTATATAATATTTCTTATTCCACTAAGAATAATCTTCCCTCTATTTTTGATACATAGTCATAATAGTAAAAATTAACTCCAAAATATGGAAGTAAAAAATCCTCAACAATAAAAGACATTTCTCTAAATGAATAAGGTAGCCCTTCACAAAATAAAGCATAACGAACATTTTTTAAATCATTTTTATCAACAAGAAATAAATAAAGTAATTTCCCAAACTGCCTTGTTACTGGTATTAAATTATCCGTATCTATATCAGTAATTCTACTTTTTCTGCATTTAATTTCAGAAAAATAAAACTTATTATCTTTTTGTATTTTTATTTTTTCTCCCAACATATCTTGAAATACATTTACTCCTTTCTTTTTTGCATCAAAAAAATCATTTCCGTGCATAAATAATATTGTTCCTTCCATAATTTTCTCCTTAATATAATATCTTTTATACTATATTTTAATATATAGTCAACAGTATAATAATATAATAAGTTATAGATTTAAGCATAATATATTTAGCAAACCAATATTCTTCTTGATAAAAAATAATAATTATTGTATAATGTTTTAAATTATTTAGGCGGGTATTATACAATGATTACACGAAAAATTGAGAAAAAAGTTATTGACTATTTAAGATTAAACTTTCCAGAAATCCCCAAAAATGGACTTGTGGCTGGACAAGCTGTAGCTTCTCTTTTATTTAAATACCTTAATCTTGAAATCCCTACTATTATCAATGATGTTGACTTTTTTGTATTAAGTGATAAAAAAACATCGGAATTTATTATTTCAAAATGCAGTGATAACAACGTTGATTCAAGTATTGAAATTGGAAGAAACTCTTACTCTGGACAAAGGTTTTTTTGCAATAGTCTTAACCGTGGGTATCGAGTTGTAAGATCTATTAATAGCCCTCTTAACCCAATCATTAACATTATTAAAGTAGAATGCTTTAACTATGACTTAAAAGACTCTGAGAGTCTTGATCCTAATATTATTATCTCTGGATTTGACTTTAATTGTGTTGCTGTTGGGGTTTGCTTAGATACTGGTGTTTTTTATTATACACCTGCTTTTATTAAGTTCCTAGGCGATCTTACTATTAGAGTTCAATCTTCTAAAACCCCCCTACATACCTTGTTAAGAATTAATAAAAAGCATGATGAACTTAAAGGGACTAGTATTGATTTACATTTTGAAAGAAAGTTATTACTATCACAATTGTCAATTTTGCCTTATGAAGAAAAAAATAAAATTGTTGGGATTAAATTTTGGGAACAGCATGAGTTATGGTCTAATGATATTGCTGACTGGTTTACGTTTTCTGATTATTTTGTTGAACATCAAAATGTATATAATCGTGTTTCATTTTCCGACATTGCCTCACTATATTTAAATAACAATAATGAAGAATTTGAAATTATTAAAAGTTTTTTCTTAAAAGATATTTATCAATCATTTAGTCCAAGCCAATTCGTTCACTTATACAATTTGACAGAAAATTCCAATGCTTTTTCAAAAAAATACAAGAAATGCATTTTAGATAATATAAGTTCCAATCCTGAGTTTTTCTCGTTAATTTATTTTAAATTTATATCACTCTCTCCACTCAATCAATTGAGTAAAAAGAATATTTCACATATAAGAAAAGCAGCTAAATTACTTACCAAATACCCTCTTTCAGCGTTACTTATTGTTCCACACAAAACAATTGGTAGCCTATTATATTCAATTAAAAAGTTTGTAAAACTTTATAAAGAAAATCCTTTAAGCACATCCCTTATATTAAAGACTAGAAATCTTAGAAATTTAAATATTAATAAATTCAAAAATAAAAAAAAAATAGAGCTTAGTTCTTTTATAAGAAAACAAATTTGCAATGCAGACTTTCATCAAACTAATATTAACTTCAATACTATTAACATCAATAAAGTTGATTTAGATAAAAATTATACAAAAAAAGAAATTCAAGAGGTTTTTGCAAATAAAAATTATAAAAACTCTTACACCATTATCAATAATCTAAATCAATTAGCAGACTTATACCTTAAAGGAAATATTTCAATTGAATCTTTAATTAAAATTATACCTTCAGTATATCAATCTGCTTCAAGCAGCAGCAAAACATCTATAATTCAATACAATAAGCTTATATGGTCTATTGATTGTTCTGGTAATTTAATTTCTTTTTCTATTAATAATGAAAATGAAGTAATACAAGCTGATTTTTATCAACAAAATAAATATAGCTCAACAATTTATTTATCTGACTTAATATATAATTATTATCATACTGTGTGCAAGGAAAAGGATTATAAGTTATTTGACTTGTTTTTTATTAAATACTGCCTAATGAATAATGAAATAAATTCAGACGGTATAGAATATGGTATTGAGGAAAGCCTAAGCGCATTAAAGTTAGCTTCTTGTAATGATAAAGACTCTGCCTTTTAATTTAAATAGCATATAGCCTTAATATTAATTAAGGCTATATATTGATTATCTTAAATTACATTTAAAATTATTATTTAAATTTGAACTTAATAACACTTTATCATTTAATAATTTTTTATACAAATCATAATCTTGAGTAAGCAACATATTCTGCACATTGCTATGAGCAGAGCTTAGATCTGGAATATAAGTAAATTCACCTTCGTCATTTTCCTCATAATTTGAATGCAAGAAAGATTTACTTATATCTTTCATTTTAACGTCTAATATTTCGCACATTAAATATGTCATAGCACTACTCAACATTCTTTTTTCAATGCCCAGTCCATAAGGTTTATCTACATCGTTCATTACTGAGTATAAATTATTAAATGCTTTCTTTATTAACTCTATGTTCTCATTTTTACTTAAATTACTGTCTGTATAAGTTATTTTTAATTCTTTATTATATAAACTGCATATTTTTTTCAAATTATATTCCATTGCTTTAAAAAAACTTGGATCGTCTCTAAATGACTCCATTATATATTCATTTTTAAAATTATATAATGTATTCATAAATATTTTGGAATTTTCATCCAATATCTTAGCCCTTACATCTGCCGTCTTCACAATTTCAGCATCTAACAAATACAATTTATTACCAGCGTCATCATAAGCCATCTCTATATTATAAAATTCGCATTCTTCATCATAAAAACTCATCACTTTATCACCGACATTTGGAGTTAAATCAAACTCCCTATTCACTTTTGTTCCATAAATTAAGCCATCTTCATTTAATGCATAAATACTAAATATATTCATATTTTTCCTTCCCACTATTACCTATACACTATTATTATACCATTAAAATCAATAAATATTTTATTTTAATAAAAAAAAGACCTTAAATTAATAAGATCTTTCTAATGACCATTAAAACATTTTTTATTTTTTTAAATATGATATTAAATAAAACAAAATGAATCCATATAATCTTTTGTGCATTCCTTACTGTCTATTACAATATTAGATACTCTTGATAATGCAATAATATTTTCAATTCTATTTGGATATCCGTAATCAACCAGAAATACACTATTGGTGCTTTTAGAAAGATCTTGCAAGTATTTTATTCCCCACTTAGCGTCTTCTCCCAACTTATGTATTTTTTCGTAAAAATCATTTTTATCATATAAATCATAATTTCCCGCAACAATATTAGACACTAAATTAATTACAACCTTAACCTCCTTCTCAATATTAGACTTATATGTTTCAGACAAATGTGTGGCCGATTTTATAACTTCAACCATACCCATTGTTTGGGAGATTTTTTCTTCAAAGTTACTTTTTTTATCATCTTCATATTCTTCATAATCATAATCTTCTGGAAACATAGAGTGATTAAGTAAAAAATCCTCTTTTACTAATTCAATATTTTTTAAGACGTCAACACCTGATAGAGCTTCCATAACCTTGTCATACCCTAGTGAAATTATTTTGTAAAAAACGGTATAGTTATATTCTTCATCATTATCAGTATACTGATATAACCATTTCTTATCCATTCTCTTATACAGTAAATTTGCCACCACTTCCATTTCACTTGAAATATGATTGCTTTGTTTTAATGTAAATGATCTTAACAACACAAATTTCCTATCCATTAACTGAACGTTATTTTCATTTAGATATTCCATTACATTCCAAAGCATCTTATATTTAGCCAATTTATCTTTCATTATTTTATTGCCTCATAAGTGTATTTAAGATAATTATTATACCATATTATAATTTGAAATCACAACCTTTTCTCTACATTATTGTTGATTATTTTAATTAATAATGATATAATTAATTATAAAATAAAAAAGATAAAGAGAACACCATGACAGTATTAATTCAGAGAGCTATTAGAACCCCAGATGGCACAATTCTTTGTTTTCAAACAAACAGCACCAAACTTAATAAACATACAGACAAAACAAATAACCAAACATATGTTGGGCATTTAGATGGCTTTGAAGTACCCAATGACGCAAAATATGATGACTTAAGTCTATATGCTCATGATCCATTTGATATCATTCGTGAACGTTTTGTTTGGGGTACATATGGTATTAATGGTGATGAAGAGTTCAAATGGGTCATCCTAAAAAGTATGACTACTCAGCATATTTCGGCCATTTTGATAACTCAAAAAATCAATGATAGAACCACTAAAATTTTAAAATCCGAATTAATTTTTCGTGATGTCAAAAATTTCTAATTTAATTTAAAATCCACAATATAGTTGATTTTTTAATTAATAATACAAATAATTTACATTTTTCTTATCAATTTCTTTTCAACACTCTATTTTTTTTAGTTTTTTATAATTTTTTTTATATAAAATTAAATATAAATCATCTTATTTTTCTTTTTAATCAAAAACAATGTATAATGGTAATACTATTAAGTAAATATAATAATATAGCAGGAAAATAAAATGATTAAACCGATTAATGAAGTAGAAGTATTAGAAGAAATAGAGAACATTGAAAATAGCAAGCCAGTTCTTAGAATGCTAGAAAAAACGCAAGTTCTAGTCCCATTGTCTGGTCGAGACTCTATTGTTAAAAATAGACTAACTCATTGTTATGAGGTTTCTACTTCTGCCAAGATGATTGCTGCTGTTGTTGCTAAGTCATTAAACAAAAATCTATCTGATATTGATTATCAAAGTTGCCTTCACCAAGTAAGCTTACTTCATGATGTAGGACACCCTCCTTTTGGACATGACGGCCAAAAGATTATTGATCAAAAATTTAAAGAAAAAGGTCTTACTGAAGGATTTTGTGACAATAATAACAATCTTATTATAGTGGAAGCACACAATATTCAAATTAGGAATTATATTAAAGCAAGTATAATTAAATACCCAGAAAGATTATACTCTAAGCAAAAAGAATTATACAATGACATACTTTTACAAGCAATAGCGCAGGATAAAGAACATTATCAGCAGCTTGGAATTAACTTAGTTAACCAAAAAACAACAATTGCTTGCCAAATAATGGATGAAGCTGATAGAAATAGTTATACCTGCTCAGATCTTATTGATTTTTTTACACTAGGGAATACTGTTGATAAAAAAGAACTTAAATCCTTATTTAAACAAGAAAATACTGAGGATATACTTCTTTTTAAACAAATGGAGAATGCTATTGAGAGTAACAACAGTAGAGAGATTAGATCATTTTTTAGTGGACTTAAAAACTCATTTAATGCCAATTTTCAATTATCGAATAATGGAATTACCCATGTTAATGAAAATCTTTTTGCATTTAGAGAATCACTTTCGGACGCCACAATGAAGTTCTTTATCAAGCCTATAAGGGAAGATAAGTTCCATCTTAATAACATGGCTATGCTTGAATTATTTATTAATAAATCCATTGAAGATGAAGACTATTGTCGATCTTCCACTTACAAAGACATTATTGCAAAAGCGGCTGATCCTATGGAAAGATTAACAGCGATTAGAGATATGGTATCAGAAGTTGGTGATTGGTTTGTCATTAAACAGGTATCTGAGATGTCAAACTCTCCAAATGTCCATAAATTACCTCATTATAAAGGAAGTACACCAAGTAATAAGCCATAACACTTATTTAAAAAGCCCTTTTAATAAATTAATTTAAAAAGGCTCTTACTTTTAATTAAGATTATAAACGAATTTAGAATGATTTTTCTGTGCTAATTAAATTTTCAAATAAATCATTATTTAACATATCTTTCTCATAATCACCCCATTGAACCACCTGATAAACAAAACAGTTTGGCGCTTTGTTATTTTCAGATATTAACCCCACCTTTCTCCAATCTTTCTCTCTTTCGTCCCAATCAAACTTACAAATTGTTAATGGCTTGTTAAAACAAGTATTATAACTATAATCCTCATACCCTAATTCTTTAAAAAACTCTTCATATGCTTTGTAGTTATCACTTTCAACCATAACAAGCACATCATTTTCAAGCGCGAATACATTAAATTTTAAATGAAAGCTCCATTTAAAATTCATCTCCATTCCTTTTTTTATTCTATCTTGAGATTGAAATATTTTATCAATGATCCTACTTTTTATTTCCGATTTTGCCAAACTAGTCGTTCTTTCCAAAACCTTATATTCTTCTGCGGCATTTTTTGCCAAACTTTTCTTAGCTACATTTACTGCATGTTCTTTATTATTATTTAAATCTTCCAAAAATTGATTTAAATTCTTATTTCTAATTCTATATCCAACATAGCTTGTTTTTTTTACATTACTCACATTATTCCCCTTTTAAAAATTTCAATAAATATATCACTTTATTTAAAAAAAATCAAGAAATAAATAAAAAACAAACTATAATCCTTAAACCGAATCGTAATAAACGCACAAACCTGACCATCTGGTTTGATTATTACGTGCAATTCGCTTTGTGTCAACTGACACTCCACATGAATGAGTTGTTACCACTATGCTTATAATAGTAGGATTTTTTGTGAAATTTATATCTACATTAAATAAAATATTAAAAGTAAAATCTTTATAAAACTTCAATAATATAATACCACAAATATCTTCCAGATATTGCTATTAGCTTTATTGCTGATACAATAATAAACATAATAGCCTTAAAAGGACAAAAGAATGGACACAAACATAAAAACACTAATAATTTCAGCAATATTAATGACTGCTTCCAGTTTACACGCTGAGAGTGAATATTATATGAAATTAGATTATGTCGGGACTATTCAAGTAGAAAAAAACATCACTGAAGAAATCATTGACGATACCAATTCAATAAGCTTTTTTTCAAAAATATCTTGTGGCTCAAACCATTGCTATGCAATTAAAGACAACAAACTTTATGCAGTTGGTCAAAATGGTTATGGTCAATTAGGCACTAATAATACTGTTGATAGCTCCGTTTGGAAATATATCGAAAGTATGGATGGTGTAACAGATATTTCCGCTGGTTTTTATACTGGCTATGCACTTAAAAATAAACAACTTTATTCTGTGGGACAAAATAATTATGGTCAATTAGGTCGAAATGGTAATGTAAATAGTTATATCTGGAATATAGTGGGGGAAATGAATAATGTGACAAGCATTTCTGCTGGCTATTTTCATGGATATGTCATTAATAACAACAAACTCTATTCTGTTGGCAGAAATGATTATGGGCAATTAGGGCGAAATGGGAAATCAAATAGCAATACTTTCGATATTGTTTCATCCATAAACAATCCAACTTCTATTGCTGTTGGTATATATCATGGATATGTCGTCAGTGATCGCCAACTTTATTCTACTGGTCAAAATACTTATGGGCAATTAGGAAGAACTTCTCCTTCAATATCCGAGTTTGGAATTGTTCCTAGTATGAATAATGTTCAATCTATTTACTCTGGATACTATTTCGCCTATGCAATTCAAGATAATAATGTTTACTCAGTGGGCAACAATAATTCTGGACAATTAGGACGAGGTAATGGACAAATCGGCAGTAGTTTTGAAATTATCCCAGAATTCTATGGTTTTTCAAAATTCTCACTAGGTGGAAACGGTGCTTATGCAGTTAAAGATAAGCAGTTATACTCTATAGGTCTTAATAGTTATGGGCAATTAGGGCGAAATGGGAATGTCAACTCTAGCACATTAGAAAAGGTTGTTGGAATGGATAATGTAGGAAGTTTTGTTTCTGCTACCTATTATGGATATGTATCTAATAATGAAAAGCTATATTCTGTCGGCTATAATAGTCATGGTGAGCTTGGATTAGGCAATACAACACATCAAACAGAGTTTCAAGAAGTTAACTTATCGGCCATTGGCAAATAAGAATATTTATTGATTGATTTATTAATTAATTTTATTTATAATAACATATACTAAACCAACACAAACCTTGGAGATAATATGAATAATATTAATGAAATATATAAATCAAATCCTTTACTTTGTAACATACCAACATTTAAAATAATTGATGAAGATCTTTCTCTTATCGGAAAAAAAATCTTCAAAAAAAGTTGCCAACCATTTAAGTCTCGTTTGCGATATGCAACTGTTAAAGGTTTTGTTGTACATGATATTACACAAGAAATCTCATTTACCTTTGAAGAAGATGAGACTTTTGTTGAATGCAAACGTTGCAAACTACTTCCTTCCACCATTAAAGTAGAGGTTTAAGCACTTATGTTTAAATTTATTGCCATTACAATTTTATCACTAGTCTCTTTTTTAGCCGTCTCTCAACCTTCCAATAATATTTTAACCAATATGGAATTAAGCACAAAAGAAACGTCATATGGCTGCCTTGATCTTAAAAAACGAACATATGCTTATAATTCTAGTATTTATTTTTACAAAAATGAAAAACATTATATATTTACATGTGTATCTGCTGGAATGTATTATCAGTGGGAAATCTCTTTAATTAAAGACTCATTATATACCAATCTAGTTAATGAAGATAATTTAGGTTGCAAAGATAAGTATGGTCGATATTACCCAGAAAACTACAAAATAACGGAAGATATAAAGTATAAAAATTTCCAGCAAAACTTTAGCTATATTTGTAAAAACAATAACGGAAAACACTATTTTATTGTTAATTAATTTTCATAATTTAAGTCATTAATCCATAAAACAATACTTTTACTTGCCTTATTGACTTATTTATAAAAAGCCTTATTATTATTAAGTAAATATCCTATATATCACTTAATAATAAAAAGGACTTCACTTAATGCCACTTTATATAAAAAAACAGCGTATATATATAGATACAACTCAAATACTTAGTCTTTTTGTTTTTGCAACAGCATCCTTATTTTTAATTAATTATCATACTAATTTTACGCAATACTACGAATTAATATTTCAAAATCACTCTTATTTTTTTATCGCATCAACATTCATATTTATTACTCTATTATCTGCACCAATCTCCGTTTTTATTAAAAATAAACTAAATAACATATCAGAAACACTGTTTTATAATAAAAATATAACCAATTTGCAACGTTTTTATTCCTCATTATTTTTAGTTTTCAGTATTTCAATCATCTTTACCATACTTGCATTTACTTATTTTAATTTTTATACACTAACGATTCATACACTAACAAAGGATATTCATGAGGGTAATAAACTAACTGGATTTTTATTTTTTTCTTTTATAACAACATTAACTTATTTTTCATTAAAATTTATTCAGATTGAATTATTTATAAAAATATTAACCCAAGATATACTCAAAATTGATCCTCTTAAAAAATACAGCGTCATAGATAAAGAAAATGAAATAAATAAACAACAAACATTAACAACATTTTATGTTTATTGTGGAGAAATTGTATTTCTACCAACACTACTTCCACTTGTTTTTAATGATCAAAGCATTGCATCTGCCCTTAATAATTTTAATAAGCTTCATCAAAAAGTATTACTTCATAAAAAATTATCTATTAATGAAGAAGATATTATTTTTACACATAATTTAAATAAAAAATCTTCTCTAATCGATCTCTCAATATTATTTAAGAAAACTACGTTATGTGAAATCGAAAACAAAAGAGAACTTATGATTAATGCAATTAAAGATGAAAAGCTTCATAGTATTTTTCTAAAAAATATTAAACAGGCAAATAAATTTTTATCATTAAATAATAAAAACAAAATTAACCTTCATACAATACCTAATCCACTAAATTCTATTAATTTAACTATTGATGAACTTACTGTCTTTAATGAACCCATTAATAGTTCAAATCAAACTCATATAGATCTTGCAAAACAACACCAAGAGTATCTTATGGAAATTATTATAAGGCGCTAATTATTGAGTCTTGATTTATTAGAGACTCTTTTATTAATCTCTTTAAACTAGTTCCTCTTAAAATATTTTTCGAAAAACACTCTGTTGCGCCTTCAAGACCACCTGTCTTAAGCCTTCTTTGATAGGATTTATTATCTTTATACTTTTTCAATATGTAGAATTCAGTCATTAGCGCACTCATGTTTGAAGTTTTTATATGTTCTATTACCTCAATACATAATTTTGCTTTTTCTAATAGCCCTTTTCGATATCTCATATTAATGTTTTTACTATTATTTACACCAATTTTGTAAAAAACTTCATTCTTATCTTCCTTTGTGAATTTCAGAAAATACAAATACCTCTCTTTATTATGTTGTTCTGGATTTTTTAACAATGTTTTTAATTTATTTGTTTCAAATGAGCATAAAGGACAACCATGATCACTTCTTAGTGTCTTAATAATTGGAGTCCACCTCCTTTTCATCTCCCATCCATTACCATGAATTTCACATGATATATGACATGCACTACTTCTATTCTTATAATTAGGGATATCAATTAAAGTTAAACCAGTACCTTTCAAAAACATATTAACTTCTTCTGTAACTTCTTCTTTAGTCGGTAAGTAATTGCCATAACACTTTGGACAGCCATATCCTGCTTTCAAGTCCTTTGTGTTTGGTAGCCAAGGATTACCCCATTCATTACTTAATCCATGCTCCTTACACTTTACTATGCATTTTGAATACCTATTTTTGTAGTCTATAATTTTTAAAATTTTATGTTTTCCATCATGAAACACATTGTTATTTACATCTTCAATTAATTCTTCTTCTGCAAACTTATATTTTCCAGAACATTTTATACAACCTTTTGCCACTTTAAGCTTAATTAATTGTGGCAGCCAAGGATTTCCCCAAGAATCACTACTGCCGTGCTCTTTACAATGCATCACAGCTCTTTCTTCACCATTTTTTGAAATAATGACTTTTATTATTCTTATTTTTAAGCCATTTTCTTTCAATATTCCATTATATTGCTTTTTTAGATTTTCGCTATTAGTCATTTAAATACCTTTTGTTTTTCTTATTATTATATACAAAAATAACTACTTTTTCAAGGTTTTTATTGACTTTATACTAAATTTAAGTAGAATGAACCTATCTAAATATAATAAGGCCATAAACACATTATGTACAAAATTATTATTGGTGAAGAAATATTTAAATCCATTACTCCTCACTTTGTTGTTACTGTTACTAGTGCAGGATGTAAATTTACCTATCAAGTACCAACAGAAGATAAGTTAGTTTTCTGTGAATTTTTACAAGCTATTTATATTTTTAATCAAATGGTAAAAATGAAGAAACACAGCCAAATTATAAAAGAATCTGTGTTCAATCTATTGTACAAAAAAAGAATTATTAATATCAATAAACACATTATTCCCTTTGAATACTTTGGGAATTCCTAACATAATTATATTATTGAAGAAATAAAAGTCAAATCTGTATTTTTTATTAATCATCAATCTAAAAAATTTAAAGTCAATATCATTAAATTATCTAATGAAATTAAACGTTTTTAATTTAACGTTATTATTTAAATATTCAATTAATCAAAACAAAGGATTATATTTATGTATAAAGCTAGATTTGGAAAGGAAATTATTACACCATGTACACCAAAATTTACTGTGAAAATTATCAATGATTCCAAAAATAGTATAAAAACTTATGCACTTATTGAATTAGTAAGTGAGGACTTGAAAGAGCTTTGCTCTTTATTAAACGCCATTGAATTATTTAACCAAAAAATTAATTCAATAGAAAATAACATTATTATTATTAATGAATACAATAACCGTAAAAACGGATACACTCAAGCGTATCATAAGGTAGGCAAACACGATATCCCATTTACTACAGAGACAAACAATGAAGGTTCCATTACTATTCCAAGCCTACTAATTGAAAATGTTGTCTTTACTAATAAAGATTCAAAACTATTTACTATTGACATTACAACTATAAATGATATGCTAGACTACTTCTAAATTATTTTTACAACTATTGCCAAAAAGGATCACACATGTCTACTAAAATAAAGCCTTCCACAATTATACTATTTTTCTTTATTATTATAATAATTTTACTTGTTTTTGCAATTCCTAAATTACTTACAAAAGGATTTTCAGAAATTTCAGAAAAAAAGAATAATGAAGTAGTTTCATATGAGATTGATTTTGAGAACAAAAAACAAGACTTGTTTTATATTGGACAATATTCATCTCACAAAACCAATAAGCATTCAGATTCTATGATGACAATAAGAACAACCAATAATGTTTCTTTTAATATTTTTTCAAAATATGAGGACGTCATTACAAAAGGAGATCTATACTATCATGATAATGACAACAATGAATTTATCTGCTTTCATAATTTAGAACTTACTAAGTGTTTTTCTGTTTTTTCAAAAATAGATTTAAGTAAATAACCAAACCCTAAAGGATGTGGCTTAAAACATAGATGGAACTCTGCTTATGCCCCTGACCAGAAGAACTGGGTATTATTGCTAAAAATTTAGGAATGTGAGCGGGAATCCTCGGTAATTAATTGCCGAGAGGAAGTCACTACTAAATGATAAAAAGGAAACTATTCATGAATGATATTTTTAAAGCAAAAATGCTAATTGATAAAGCTGATAGCATTATTATACTCTCTGGTGCAGGTATGGGTGCAGACTCTGGCTTGCCTGTTTTCAGAAGTGATGATGGTCTATGGGAATATTACCCTTTTTTAAAAGAGCTTAATCTTAATTTCAAAACAATAGCCGATCCTGAATCATTTATTAAATATCCCGAAGCTGCAAGCAAATTCTACCAACATAGAATGGATTTATATAATAATACAGAGCCACATGAAGGATTTAACAAATTACTTTCCTTTGTTAGTAATAAAGTTAATTCTAATTACTTTATTGTCACCTCCAACGTTGATCAACAATTCCAAAAAGCAGGATTTGACCCGAAAAAAATCTACGAAGTTCATGGCAATATCAATCACTGGCAATGCTCTGGTTATTCTTGCTCACGAAAAAACAAAAATCTTCTTTTTTTTGACTTTGAACAAAAAAATGGGATTTCATATTGCAAACATTGTAATTCAGTTGCACGGCCTAATATTCTTATGTTTCAAGACTATTATTGGGAAGATTCTATTTATAATTTTCAAAGAAAAAGCTATCTTAGTTTTTTATTTAATGAATCACTGTACAATACCGTTATTATTGAAATTGGTGCTGGACAAGCCATTAAAACAATAAGAACGCTATCATTAGAGGCAGCTAATACTAAATTTACAAAACCCATTAGAATTAATATAGATCCCAGTTCTGATCCTCAATATCTAAATATTGTTGATTCTGGACTTAATGGTATTTTAGCACTTTTTTAAAATAAAAAAAAGAGTTAGCTAAAAGCTAACTCCATTTTTAATAACGCTATATTAAAATCCTCGCCAATTTCCTTTATTTACCACTTCCTCTAAATCAGTCCTAATCTCTCTTATTGCCAATACAACCCTTTCTTCCAATACTTCTTCTACCCCATGCAGTGGTCTCATATCTAGACCCTCTTGTTTTCTTAATCCGCGCATTATTGAAATATCACCTGCTTCCATAAGGTACTCATTTAAATACTCACCATCTTTATTCTTATACGTATAAAATTTAACACTACCTTTTAAATTAAAGAAAGTAATCATATTTACATTTGAAGATAAATCTTTGTGAGCTGCTACACCTAGTTTTGAGATTGGATATCTTATTATTTTTACTTCCAATATATTTCCTTTATCAAAGGGGATCTTAGATAATCTCTCAACCTGACATCTTATATCTATATATCGTTTAAATATTTTTTCAAAAACAGTATTGTTTAACCCTGCTAGATTAAACTCCCCACGGTATATCAGTGCAACATCTTGGTTGTTTTCAATGTATTTTTCTTCTTTTTTTTCAAATAAATGACTATTACTTTCCACCTCTAGCATTATCTCCTTTAATTCATCTTCTGATATATTACCTTTAATATGTAACATTCCATCTTTATCAGCACTATATAATTCTTCTACATTTTTACTAGTAATCATTTTTACCACCTTGCATATTAATTTGTTTTTTTGGATCTGGCACTCGCAACCAATGTGTCGCCTTAGCATTATCACACACCTTATTTTTAGCATCCCAGTTAGCCATCACTCTGCCAATATCTACACCATAAACAAGAATTGTGCCAGAAAAATGAGGTTGGTTTTTTGTTATATCCCGCCATCCTCTTAATTGCCACTCTTCTATATACTCTGAATGGTTGCAGTTTGAGCATTTAACGATTCCTTCATTTTCTTCCACCTCTCCTGAACAACATCTATTACAAGGCTCTAAAAAACTTAAATAACTTTTCATACTTCTCATACCCACTCCTTATTTTAATAATACTATACATTAATTCCATTTAATTTTCAATTATAAATAATTTTTTTTACATTGACTAACATTATAAAGTTTAATATAATAATGAATATTCGGCTTAAAAGGGGAACCAATGTTTAACATTAAAAAAAACAGTATGGAAGCAATCAAAAACAACAATGTTGAAGCACTTATGAAATCAGGCATTCCTCACTCTGATCCTAAATTTCTTTATTTTGCATTAGAAGCTTCAATTAATTATCAATCAATTGATGTTTTAAAATATATTTTCTCACTTTTCACTAATAGAACTAAGCCATTTTCAACACTAACTATGTTTAAAGTCATTAAATTTGGCTTTTTAGATGCATTTATATTTTTAATAGAACAAAATGCACTGCCTATTGAAAAATACTATAATAACGCCTTATCTGTTGCCGTTTCTAACGGTCAAATTGACATTATTAAATTTTTACATCAAAAATACGATATCGATTATTCTTCTGAGTTAATTCTTAACAGTTTGGTTGAAGCTGCAAGACAAAACCATATTACTTCTGCTGAATTTGTTTTAAACAAAACTTCAGACCTTTCTCCTTCGTTACAAGAGTCAATACTTATGTCCTCTGCACATTTTGGTAACGTCAACTTTATTAATTTATTTGCGCAGCATTATGACATCAAACCTAAATCTTATCTTTTAGAGCGTATTATTACAAAAAAAGATAGTTTAGTATTCAAAACTTTGCTTTCTTACGTAAATGAACCACTCAATTCTAAACAGAAATTATTATCATTGAGTGTTGATTATTATGAACCACGTATTTTTAATTTACTAATCAATAGCAAGCCTTTACTCCCTGTAACAGATCAAATTTTCTTATTTAACGAAGTTATGTCAAAAAAACAATTTGATGCATTATTTCAATTAACAACTTTATATCAAAACGAATTGTATTTAAATAATATAAAACTATTAAAATATGCAGTAGACTTTAATCTCGCCAATATTGTATCATTATTACTTACAAAGCCTATGATTGAAAAAGAGGATTTAAGTCAATTGCTTTCTTTAGCAATTTCAAAAGATCACAAAGATATCTTTTACTTACTATTATCACATCCTTCTATTAAATTAGACTCAAACAACAACCACAGTTTACAAGCAGCAGCGCTATCAAAGAACACTATCTACTTTAATCATCTTTATCAGTTACCTTCGACAAGAGCCAATGTATTATGTCTTGAATCTGCTTGTTATAGTGGCAACCTTGATGCATTTAACGCCATTACCAATGAGCCACAATTTATAGATTTTAATATTACTAAATCATTAGAGTTGAGTTCTGTTCATAAAAATACATTTATGTTAGAAACTTTAATTAATAAAGGGCTTAATTTTTCAATCACTCATACCACAATAGCCAATGTTGCAGTTTGGGACAATCATTTACTTCTCAATAAACTATTTAATGATCATAGAATATCGTATGAAAATTTAGAATTATCTTTTTTTAAGGCCATTAATCAAAATGCATTCAAAGCAGCCAATATTATTCTTGATTTAGAAAACATTAATTTCTTTCATCCAGAGCATTATAACAACACCATTAAAAAACTTGCTACTAGTAATCGATATGGTATTATTCGAAAGTTACTTTCTTTTTCAAATAATGAATCTATAGACAATTGCGAAGTATTGTTTATTGCTGCAAAATATAACTATTTTCCTTTATTCAAACTTATATTTGAAGATGGTCGATTTATTCTACCAGCAAATAACCCTCTTATTCACCTCTTATTACATGATTTTAAAAACTGCCTGCCTTATTTCCAACTTTTATTTAAAAAAGACAATAATTTTATTCATCCTTACGTTGGATTTTATGACTCTTATGAATTTAACCTTGTTGAATCCGCTAAATACCAAGACAGCACATCTATTATTGAGATATTATCACTCATAATAGAACATTCACCAAAGGAAGATAATTTTTACTCAGCACTATACTCTACTGCCATTAGTAAAGGTCAAATAAAGATTTTTGACTTCATAGATGAACGATTCAATATTACTCCAACTGAGTCCGATATTATCCTGTCATTACAGGATGCAACGCTTTATTTTTTCAATAAAATATTGAAAAAATATATCAAAATATCTAAAAGCTCTACTGGAAATATTTTTTATAATTGCATTATAAACAACAATACGGAAGCTTTCTTCTTGATATTATCGATAACCGATCCTTCTTTTATATTCTCTTGGGCTAAAAATCGATTAGTTAAAAAAAGCATTATTAACAATAATGAAAAAATTACAAATTTTTTACTATTACAAAAAGGTGTCAAAAGTGATCTTATTGAAAATGATTATGATTTTTACGCTGACTTTACAAGCAAAGTTATTAGTAAGAATATAAAACACTTTTAACTACGGCCTCTTAATAAAGTCTTGTAACTATCGTGTAAAAGAGTATAATAAACGCATAATCAATAAACAAGGGAATCAAAAAAATGAGAGTATTTAATGAGCAAGAAAATATCGGAAAAGCAAAGTATGTTGTCAATTTCCATGATGGTATTAGTCAGCACAAAGATGGCTGTCCTTTTTTTGATATTAAAATATTTAAGAACAAAATAAAGAAAGAAAAATTTATAAAACTTCTAAAAGAACAGGGGTATATATATGGAAACTATAGTTCTGTAACTAAAAAAAATATTAAATCAGCATAGATTAATTTTAATCCTAAAGATTTAAAAATACTTAGCACTCGCCAAAATTTCAGAAGGATTAATTAGTAACGAAGGCGCAATTTATCCCTGACCTGAATGACAGTGTGTTATTGCTAAAAGTTGAGCACTAAATGATAAAAAAATAAATTAATCACCCGTATCTAAATAATGAGGCGCTATTTCCAAAAAAAAAATGATTAAATTACAAGCATTAAAACTAAATAGAGTAACATACACTTGTTCCCCATTAACCAATAGGGAGCAAGTTTTATTTTGTTTTAAAAACTATGAAGAAAACAAATATATTATACAGCAAACATTGCTTTATGCTGTAAACAATAAAGATTTTGAACTGGTCAAATTTGTTACTTCTTGCGGCCATGTCACCTTATTTGATCCTTATATTATATCTATTGCATTTGATTATAAAGACACTGAGATGATGAAGCACCTTATCAGCTCAACAACATTAGATTTTACAGAGGACACAACATCTAATAGTTTCTCAATTTTATCATTATTTTTAACATATACTGCTTATGTCAATAATAAAGAAATCCTTGATATTATTTTCCTTTTATATCAACCAAAGATGTCTTCATTACTTTTTAATTTTTCGTTAAAGCAATCAATTAATTATATAGAAATTATATCAAAATCCTGTAAAATTGAGAATAGCTGTCTTTTTTATATTATTTCTCGCATTGAATTTAATTTTAAACTTCTAGAGGATATAACACAAAAGCTTTCTCTTAATAGCAAGGCTTATTATAATTTTATTTTACATAATGCACATCTATTTAACGAATATAGTTTTTTTAATATCTTAGAGAACTTAAGGGCATTTAAGATGTATGATGAACAATACCATGCTCTATACCTTGGATTGGTCAACAACACTCATTTTCAACATGATATTAAAAAATATAACACCCTTTATTCAGTAGTAAAAATGATAAAATCTCATGAAGAAAAATATGAAAAAAAAATACTATTAAATAACATTAAGAACTTTTAGTTTTTTTTAAAAAAAAATTGATTTATCAATAATATTGCTGTATTATTTAAGCTACTATTTATCTAAAAAGGCTATTCAATTGAAAAAAGAAGATTATTTGTTTTTTATTAAAAAAGCAATCATAAATGAAAATATTGAAAAAATAATTCTTATTGAGCTTAATAAAATTATTAGATTGCAATCCGTAATTCTTTTATTTTCATTAGTGTTAGTCCTCTGTATACCTTTATTTTTAATAGAAAACACCTATCCTATTTGGGGTGCAGCAATTTCAAATACTATATTGGGCGCAACGATACTTTATACCTATCGCAATAATGAAATAGAGAGAAACAAACTTAGAACTGACAAGGACATTGAGTTTTTATCCAATACTATTCGATATATTTTTAAAAAAGAAATTAAGATTATGCTGCTTAATGGCAATTATTTTCAAGCAAATATACTTACTTATACCACTAACAAACTTACCATCCAAGAAATTTATAATGAGCTATATTTAGATGATAATCAAAAATTAAAAAGTTACGCCAAAACATACATCTTTAATAATCAAAGCAATATTTTGTATTCAGATCTTTTATTTTTCGAAAAAACAAAAGATCCAGAATTTGCACCATTATTAATAAATATTATTAAAGAGAAACAAGATAGACTAAGAGGTTCAGTTTCTGACTTCTGATTTAATCACTTTAGTTTCAAAATCTTTTATTAAAGATAGCTTCTGTAAGTTATCTTTTTTTTTTTTTTTTTTTTTTTTTAATTCAGCTTCTCCTATGATAAACTTAATGTATTCTTCAAAATCAATATTGATATTATTGTGATCACCATTGGAAATTATTTTCTTGACACTAAAATTATTGTTTATTAGCAGTTCTTCAATCTTTGAGGCAACACCTACATTAAATAACTGATCACTTTCTCCATGTACAATTAATGCCTCAACTTTTTTACTATTTTTATATTTTATTATTTTATTTTTTAAATTGTAATTAAAATACATTATTTTATCTAACATATTTACTGTATCTTCTTTGATTGAATAAATGTTGACAGGCGAAATAAATCCTGACAATACAATTATTTTACTTATGTTTTCTGGATGATTAAATAGGAAATCAAATGCATGCGCTGTCCCTATACTTCTTCCAAATAATACCATTTCCCTGTCCTCTACCTCATAATGCCTTAATGCCGTCAATACAGCCTTATTTACACCATTTAATGACACTAACCCATCTGTATCTCCGTAACCCCCATACTCAACCATTAAAAACCCTATGTTGTATTTTTTTAGGTTTTTATTTAAGAAGCCATAGACATCTCCTATTAATTCATTGTTTCCATGAAAGTAAATAACGATAGGGAGTTTTGGATCGCCTTTTACGTATATTGATTTAACACTCTTACCTTCTACTTCTATATATTCTGAAAAAGAAATTTCCTTGTCGATGACTTTTGTTAATAACAACGGATACATCAATAAATATTGCATTAAAATAAAGAGCAATATAATCAATGAGGCCATTATTATATTACTTACAGCTAAATGAATTATCTTACCGTATTCCATTCCTAATGACTCCTCTAAAAGTACTACACTATACAATATATATTATAATTAAAAATTTTCAATCAATGATTATTTTTCTGCTTTTTAAATGACAATTCCTAATTACACTTGACTATTACACTTCAAAAATATATAATTAGCCTATTATTTATATACAATTTAGGGCTTATTTTATGGACAACACACTATCTTTATTAAAGATTTCAAGAGATAAAAAGCACAATCTAGGAAAAAGAATTGGTCAGCACCTATGGATACACAAAGATTACATTCTTGATCTTATGCCATTAGATAAATTCACATCATATAAAAGCATGTTGCCTGAATCTCATTTATTCAATATCTTAAGAATTGATTTAAAAGGAGATGAAATTGCATTTATTTTTTCACCTGACTTCGACTCTGCTAATGAACCCATTGTCGGTGATTCCATAAAAGTCAATAAAATAAACAATGAGTTTCATACAACACTCACCAAACAGCCTAAGAATAATCCTACAATTTACCACCACAAATGGCTTTTCGTAAAAGACGATTACTCCAAATTTAATGTAGAATCCAGTAAAGAACGCAGCATTGCTTGGAAAACCAAGTTAGGCGTCAATAAAGCTCTCACCTCGCGTATTGGCCGTATAGAATTCTGGAATCAATGGCTTAATGACAACAATTTAGTTCCAAGAATATAATAAGGAAAAAAAAATGAATAAATTATGGAACATTTACACACAAAAAACGATAAATCAAAAAATTAGTTCAGCTAAAACAGCTAGGATTCAAATTCCAAGATCATTTAGTTTTTTAGAACAATATTTTTCACAACAACAAGGATTAAAATTACTTGATATTGGTTGCGGAATAGGAAATAAAAAATTCTCAGACAAAGTTATCAATATCGGAATTGATTACTATGGTTGCGATCCATTTAATATTAGTCAAGAAGATAATGTTTTAGCAATTAATGAGTGCATGGAAGGACAAAGCCATATTGTTACTATCAATAATGTTCTCAATACAATAAAAGAAGAAAATGTATGGAAAGATATTATTTTACAGGCTGAAAATGCACTTCATCCAACCGAAGGATTACTTATTGTCATTATTTATGAAGGAGCTAAATTGTCAAAAGAATTATCTTTTGAAAAAGAAAACAATGTTAAGCTCCCCCTTACTCCTATTAAGACAAGAGATGGGTGGCAAAATAGAATGAAAACCGAATTATACCTTCCTGCTATTCAATCTATTCTTCCACATTCTAAAATTATTAATTTCGGAAGTGGCAAAATAATTGTTGCCTCAAAAAACAAAGACTTTGATCTTAATTTTAAATAAAAATAACCTTAATTAAGCTGAAATGGAGCAGTTAATGTTAAAAAACAATATAACAGATCAAGAACTAGATACCATTCTTCGGTCAGAGATTATTAGTCAACGAACAAAATCAGATGAGGATATTATTGAATTTGTAAAATCTCTTTCAATTTCTAAAAATTTTTGTTATAATGAGCACGAGATTGATCTTAGAGTCTCAGTAATTAGAATTGAAGCTTCATCTTATCACTAAATAAGGAAAAATTATGTTAGAAACAAATGTGCAAACAAAAACTTTAGAGTGGTTTGAGTTAGATAAATATGGACAATCGTCAAAATGTTTAGCGTTTCATTTATGTGGAATTAAAACAAAAATGACTGATGCACCAAAAGATCCTTCTGATCTTAATCGATGTTTTCGTTATTTAAAATATGTTCCAGAGTTAAAAGAAAATTTAAACATTATGACTAAGGTATCTCCTTACTGGTCTTTACTTGTTGAAAATTGGGATTTACTTGAAAAAACATTTGTAGAAGAAGTGGGTGAAGACTGGAAACAAAGAGACAAATCTGCAACAAACACCTATAACTTAATGGAAGATTTACAGAAAAAATCCACATAACCCACTTATACAGGAGTAACTAACTTTAAAAAGTTAGTTACTTAATACTTTATGAATATATTATTTGACTCAAAAGACAAAAATAACCTTATTAATTATTTTAAGTTTAAGGAAAAAAACAATTATTCTTTTTCCAAAGATGAACTTAACTGCTTTATAACAAGTGCTAAAAATAAAATACTATCTCTTAATGACAATCAATTATTTAATACTGTCATTTTACCTGAAACAAGTAATCTTAATTTAATTAAATTAGCTCATGAAGTTGCCATTAATGTTACATATATTTATAAAAATAATAAAAATGATATTATTTTAGAACTCCATAAACAATCTTATCAAAAAAAAGAAAAAGAATCACTTTTAAATTCAATTTCTAATATGAAAACAATTAAGATGGCAGAAATAAAAGGTAATCAACGTTATAGATTTATTGACATTTTATTTAAAGAACCCAACATACAAGAGTCTCTATTTATCAATAGTCTATTTCTTGATGATAGTTCATTTAGTTCTTATACATATCAAGCCGCAAAAAAACATCTAAAAAAAATTGAGCAGTCAGTTATTTTATTTTCTAAATAATTTTATTTTTAATATATTATGTTATAATTAAATTATTAGTTAATTAAAGAGAAAAATAAATGGACAACAATAACGAAATGCTACAAGAGCCTCAGCAATTTATTGCTGTATCCAATATAAGTCAAGATAAACTTCGAAAATTGATAAATCTTGAAATTCATGGCCTACCATGCCCTAGCATTCAAATTAAGCCATTTCCCACTAAGAGGTCTGAACTCGATAATATAAGTAGTGATGATAGTTTGTTTTTATTTGGAGAAATTAGTTTTGTATTTAACCAACAAAATGTATTTGGTAAGCACACAACCATCCCCAAAAACGATGCAACCCATCAAATTTACTCAGGAGATGCTTATACACAGGTTTTTCCAGAAATTACATACCTTTTTGATACCAAAAAGCTTAATTCATTTAGAGACAGGTTACGAAGCTTTGATAATCTCCCAGAAGCATACACTTTTGACAATTATGAGCAATTACTTAAAGTGAAACAAAAAAATCTTTCTTATATGCAGGAAGATTTCAATAAATCTATTACAGCTAAACTTGCCTATTTAGATGAAACAGGGATTTTATCTGATATGAAAGTTTTTTATATGCATGATATTAATCCAAGAAATGGCAGACCTGAAATAAATAAAGCTAAAACAGGTTTGCTATTAAAAAAACTTTTAAAAAAAGCGGAAAAAAGCTCTGGTTATTCATTTAATGATTTTCTAAATTATGAGCTTAGAACATTCTTGCATACACCTAGAATTGCAGACAATAACAAAGATGCGACATTAGAGAATATTGTTGTATGGATGAAAAAAAATCGAGGGGCAGGAATTGAGATGACACACTCCAAATCTCTTAATCAACTATCTGCTTCTCATAAACATCTATTGCGAAGCTATGATCACTTAGTTGATAAATCATCATATATATTATCAGCTAATGATTACAATAAACAAATGAGTTCTATTCAAGAAAAAAGAAGTCAAGTACTTGATAAGTCAAATGATTTATATGGTGATGTTTTTGAAAATCTTATCTCAGCAACATCTTATTCTCCCACTCAAGAAAGAATTCTTAATTTTTTTAAAAAAAATGAAATGAATATACCAACGGAAGAATTAGTTAATGAAATTATTGATTTTATTCATATGAACAACAATTCCAACCACTTATACTTTGAAGCCAAGCCTAATAAGCCATTTTATTTTAAACACAGATTTGAGCTTGAAGATGAGAAAATTAATTATGTTGTTATTCCAAATGATATTGATAAAAAAATATTAGATTATTTAGAGAAAACGGATTTAAAAATTATTAAATATAATCCAAATAAGCCCAATGCTAGACTCAATGCACTCTATCGCTGTAAAGAATGTTTCATTAAAGAAGAAATAAAACCAGAACAAAAAAATAAAAAAAAATTTAAAATAAAATAAAAACAAGGAATTGAACATGAAATTAATACAAGATCAAGAGCACTGCAAATTACTTATTAATGATTATAATCGAAATAATGATATGGATAGAAAATTCTATAATGAAGTTTTTTTATCCAAAATTGAGCCGCACACAAACAATCAATTTGTTAACAAAGACACTGTATTTCCAATTATAACTAATATGACACACTTTATCAAATCAAACAATTCTCCAACCGATGAGAATTCCATTAGTGGATCTAGAACTGGTTGGATTTATAGTGAACGACTAAGTATTAAGGCAAATGAAATTATTCATTTTAATGACATTGACTATAAAGTTGTTGTCCCGACTATAAAAAAATTCACTCAAGAAACAATGGTTCTTGAGAGCGTTACTAATGGAGGTCTATTCACCGTAGACTTAAGAAAAAGTGATAACATTGAATCTCTTTATAATATCTTGCAAAAACGTAAAATTGATTTAGGCAACACTTCTATTAAAAATAAGTCAATTAAGCCTTAAAAAAATTAAATAACCATCTATTAAAAAAAATAAAAAAAGGATACCAAGTATATCCTTTTTTTATCATTTAGTACTCAATTTTCCATGCATAAATCATTCTCTAAATCCAAACTAAATCCAGTTAAACAACTTTTTATCGGAACTACAGCAAGAACACTCCGTCCATAGCTGCATAGCAGTTTGGGTGGAGATGAATTGCGCTTAATGTCATTGTTTTCCTCTTTTGATCTCTACCTTATTGACTTCTTTCATAAAATAGGTTATTATGAAGTCAATATTTTATTAAGGGATCTGTGTGTTTAAAAAGAAAAGTAAATCAACTTCAGTCACTCGAACCAAAGCGATATGCCTTTCTATTGGTG